>ENA-OQKO01000317-OQKO01000317.1-human-gut-metagenome-genome-assembly--contig:-NODE-317-length-52123-cov-4.039965_pt1 | contig 52123 bp, 41 predicted proteins | sample MGYA00242777_ERZ504796 | MGnify/ENA primary metagenome ERZ504796 (study PRJEB26092, sample SAMD00036404) | human gut metagenome | host: Homo sapiens | study: EMG produced TPA metagenomics assembly of... | reverse complement strand
GGGCATGTAACGGACAGTTCTGGTTCAGAAATGGACGGACATGTGTCCGTGTGAGCTGTGGAATGACAGTTTTGAGGAAGCGAAAGAGCTGGTAACTACTGATGTTAAGACAAATATCAAGGGATATGACATTGACGGGGAGAGTATCCGTGCAGCCCGTGACAATGCAAAGCGTGCCGGTGTGGATCATCTGATCCATTTTCAACAGCGTCCGGTGAGTGAACTGAAGAATCCGAAAAAATATGGTTTTGTCATTACCAATCCGCCTTATGGAGAACGTTTAGAGGAAAAGGAAGCACTGCCGAAGCTGTATCGTGAGATTGGGGAAGCATTTGCCGGTCTGGACAGCTGGTCAGAATATCTGATTACTTCTTATGAAGATACGGAACGTTGTATTGGTAAGAAAGCAGACAAGAAACGGAAAATTTATAATGGTATGCTGCGGACAAATCTGTATCAGTACATTGGTCCGAAACCACCAAAGAAGAAACGGCCGGAAGCGTAGAAAATAATTGCTTTTTTGCGTGTGAAAAAAGGGATGAACACGGCATGATACAGAAGTTACGACAGAAAAGAAGGACAGGCAGAATGAAACAGAGAATTATATTTGCAACAGGAAATAAAAATAAGATACGTGAAATCCATGAAATTCTGGGAGATCTTGGCTGGGAAATCCTTTCTATGAAAGAAGCCGGCATTGATCTGGATATTGTGGAAGATGGAACAACCTTTGAAGAAAATGCATTGATCAAAGCAAAAGCAGTGGCAGCACAGTGCAATGATATTGTACTGGCGGATGATTCCGGACTGGAGATTGATTATTTGAACAAAGAGCCGGGCATCTATTCCGCTCGCTATGCAGGGGAAGATACTTCTTATGACATTAAGAATCAGATGCTTCTGGATCGCCTGCAAGGCGTACCGAGGGAAAAACGTACTGCACGTTTTGTCTGTGCCATTGCAGCTGTTGTTCCGGGACATGAGCCGATTGTAGTACGTGGAACCATTGAAGGGTATATCGGAGATAAACCGGCGGGAGAAAATGGATTTGGTTATGATCCGATTTTCTATGTACCGGATCTGAACTGCTCTACAGCGGAATTATCACCGGAAGAGAAAAATGCAAGAAGTCATCGTGGTAACGCTCTTCGGGCGATGCGTGAGGAATTAAAGCAGTATATATCAGATGGGAGATGACTCCCACCTCGCAGCAAGAATGCCGAGGGCATTCTTGAATAGATTAAGCAAAAGTTGTAGAATGGAGCATATATGAAAGTTTTGATTGTGAGTGATACACATGGAAGACATGCAGGGATTGAGGAGGCTATCCAGCGGGAATTTCCGTTTCAGCGGCTGATCCATCTGGGTGATGCAGAAGGATACGAAGATTATATTGCTGATTTAGCAGAATGCCCGATTGATATTGTTTCCGGAAACAATGACTTCTTTTCTGATCTGCCGGATGAAAAAATCGTATTTATCGATGATTTCCGCGCATTGATCACGCATGGTCATATGTATGGTGTATCCATGGGGTATCAGCGTATTTGGGAAGAGGGACTTGAACGGGGCGTGGATGCAGTGATGTTTGGACATACTCATCGACCGATGTTAGAGGAAGATGAGGATCTTATCTTGCTGAATCCGGGAAGCCTGTCTTATCCGCGACAAAAAGGGCGGCAGCGTTCTTATATTGTTATGGAAAAAGAAAACGGGAAAAAGCCGACATTCGAGATCCGTTATCTGGATGAATAGCAGATAATATTGGTCCATAGATATTGTCAAAAACGATAATTATTAACTTGAGTTTTGTAAATTTTTTTGAAATACTTTGATTTTTATATATCTAAAATACCCGCAAAGCCGCAAAAATAAAGGCTTTGTGGGTGTGAAAAAAGTTTTTTGAAAAAAATAAAAAAAGTTGTTGACAAAATACGATGTTTGCCATATAATAATTCTTGCGTCGCGGGTAATACAGAAGCGAATGCGAAAGAAAAATACGGGGTGTGGCTCAGCTTGGCTAGAGCGCCTGGTTTGGGACCAGGAGGTCGCAGGTTCGAATCCTGTCACCCCGACTTATATGCGGGTGTAGTTCAATGGTAGAACACCAGCCTTCCAAGCTGGATACGTGGGTTCGATTCCCATCACCCGCTCTGTTATGAAAAATCTCATAACAATGTGTGTTCGTAGCTCAGCTGGATAGAGCAACGGCCTTCTAAGCCGTGGGTCGGGGGTTCGAATCCCTTCGAGCACATTGTCAGGAGTTTTGCCTGATACCCAAAGAAATTTGGACATGGTGGGTATAGCGCAGTTGGTTAGCGCGCCAGATTGTGGCTCTGGAGGCCAAGGGTTCGAATCCCTTTATCCACCTTAAAATCACTCCTGCTTGGTTGTAAATAATGGGCTATCGCCAAGCGGTAAGGCACAGCACTTTGACTGCTGCATTCGCTGGTTCGAATCCAGCTAGCCCAGTTCAATAAATTCATATGGGTGTGTAGCTCAGTTGGTAGAGCACTTGACTTTTAATCAAGTTGTCCCGGGTTCGAACCCCGGCACGCTCACTTAAAGAACACGAAAGTGTTCTTTTTTTTGTACCCTGGTTCGAACCAAGCTTTGGTCTCCGCTAAACAGACGTCTACCGGACGTCCAGGTCTCCGGCACGCTCACTTAAAGCCAGTAAACTCAAAGGTTTGCTGGTTTTTTCTTTTCTGAAATTCGTGTTTTCAAAAAAATCTTTCTACATTTTTCCACAAACTATTTTATCCTTTTTACTGTCATTGCTGAAAAGGGAATCAAGCTGGGACTATACGGTGCGGGAGCCGTTAAGACAATCAAGGGCGGAACTGGATCAGGTGATGTGAATATCCGGGCAACTATCAGTATTTATGAAGGACTTGTCAATGCAGGGGTTCAAGTGACTAGTGAAAGCTGGTTGAAACAATATGAAGAGTATTATGAAAAGGCTCGCCTGATTTGGAAAGAGCAGATTCCGGAGCTTTTTCGTTTTTTGTTTGAAGAAAACACATTTTTGCAGGCAGGAATGCAACATTTATACATTCCTGTTTTTACTTTTCTTTTTTCAGCGCAGATATCAAAAAAAATGGTACTTTTTTCTAAAAAAGTTGCCTTTAGGGAAGAATAGAAGTGTGAGAAAATGACATTAGGTGAAGTGGAATCGGAATGACATTTCCGGAAGAAACGGTTAAGGCAGAAAGAGTTGAAAACAGAATCCGAAAAATAGAAGGAGGAACAGGAAAATGAGTAAATTTAAATATGTACTCAGTATACTGGGATTGGGCATGGCATTGATCATGACAGGATGTGGAGCAGCAGGCGGTAGTCAGAATACAGACAGTTCCGTGGCGGCAGAGGAATCATCCACTTCCGCAGAGACAGCTGAAAAAGCAGATGACAGCCAGGCAGATGCATCTGCGAATCAGGAAGAGGAGAAAGAACCTTCTCACGATCTGACCGGAGCAGATGCAGAAGGTTATATACATGATGCTTCTTATGAGACGAGGGCAAATGCGGCAGCCGGCAGTTTGGAACAGCCTTACGGGCGATACCGACTGAAAGATGCGGATGGTGTCTTTTATTATTTTAATGGTGAGGGTACCTGTTATTACGTGCAGAAAGGAACGTATTCTTTTTCTCATGATGCCAGTACGGACGGCACGGATGAAGATATGATCTCCATGCAGTTTGAGGTACAGGAGACACCAACCAACTATATTATAGACGAAGAAGATGGACAATTAATGATACGCACCACTTATTCCGGAAAAGAGGCAGAGACACAGGTCATGATGAATCTGATGGATGGAACAGATGGGATTGCTGCAATGGAACCGTTTGAGGGGATTTATACAGCGTATGGTTCTGATGTATACCGTTATGAGTTTCATGCAGATGGAAGTTTTTATCTGATTCTGGAAGAAAATTATAGCCTGGATGGAAACAAAGTGACTTTAAATGCCTTTGAACGTGAATTCAGCTATGAATATGCAGAAAATGGCGGAAATCTGGAATTGTCCGGAGATGGCACGACAATCGCGACACTGATTCCGATGGATTTGTAAATGGAAGAACGGGCAGACAAACTATTTAGAAAAGAAACAAAAGGATAAAAAATGTGTTTAAAATGTGAAAAAACACAAAAAATGGTACTTTTATCCCAAAAAGTTTCATTGTCTACTCGTTCTATAACATGTATGATGAATGCACCAGTTAATCACTAGAGAAGTGGAGGAGGAAAATATGAAAAGCAGAAGTATGAAAAAATTCATGCGAAAAGCAGTATCCGCAGTCAGCGCGGTAGCAATGGCGATTATGCTGGCAGCTCCGGCAGTGTCAACGCAGGCATTTGCCGCAGATGGAAAAGCTGCAAACAGTGTAACTTACATTGGTAAGAATACCATCAAAACTTATGATGGAAAGTCATTAACTTATGATAGCAGTGTAACGTTCACAACCAAAAACAGTGATGGAAGTTACTCCGAACTTTCACTTGCTGATGCAAAAACTGCTGTAAAGGACGGACAGGAAGTAAAAGTTTACACCAAAGCTCATGCAGAAGGCTATGGTTCTGTATGGTCAGAGAGTTATGATTACACAAACTATCGTACCGGTGTTCAGATCGGTGAGGACAGTGACGTGGCAATCGGAACCGAAGGCGTTGGTGGTAAATTAACAGGAACATTGCTGGAGAATTTCAACCTTGTTTCCACATCGAAAAACTTTAACCCGATCGTAGTCAACAAATCTGACGCAACCATCAAAGGAGCAACCATTGTTGCAGGTAATGCAGATGGCAAGGATAATTCTGATGGAAGAAATGATATTAATGACTTTGTAGGTTATGGTACAGCTGTTAATATTTACGGTGATTCTGTAACAACAGGCGGTGGTGCGGATGCAAACGGCCAGATGGGTGGAACAACAGAGACAAACGCTACATACAAAACAACCATTGATATGACAGAGGGCGGCTCCATTACAACTTATGGTGTAGCAAGACCGGCAGTTGCGGTAGATAATGGTGGTGACGTTGTCATCAAAGGTGATGGAAACGACAAGACACAGGAAATCTCCGTAAACGGCGGTACTCTTTACGATGGATTTAAAAATACAGCAGATACTGTAAAAATGGTATCACCGCCATGGGTACTTGGTGTTGTAGGAAACTCCCGTGCAACCAACATGCTTGGCAAAGGATCTACGATGGTAGTTCAGGATGCAGACGTATATGCTAAGAGCTGGGGAGCATTATCCACAGATTCCGGAAGCAATCCGTTCCTGTATGCCATCAACAGTAACATCAGCATGGATACTACATCGGATGATGCAAGTGGTTATGGTACATATGCAATTGGTAATGCACAGGAATATTTCCTTGGATCTACGTTCAATGTACCGACTTACCTGACGATTGCAGCAAACGGTGATAACAACAACATCACACTGGGTGCTACAAAGAAAGGCCAGAAAATCACAACACAGAAAGCAGTATGGAAAGACAATGTACAGTCTATCATTGACTATGGTACAGTTACCGCATCTGAGACAAGAGAAACCGTTGTAAACTCCGAGAACTTTGGTGTAGATATCTGGGGTCAGGCAACTGTTAATGTAAATGATGCAACAGAGTTCCATACAACATCGGCAGCGTTTCTGATCAAGAGTGCATCTTCTGTTGTAAATATCAGCAAAGATGCAACCATTGATGCTTCTATTGATGCAAATGCAAAAGCAGAGAGCAAATTAAACGGAACATCTTATGGTGTTGTATACCAGATCATTGATAACGAAGATTCAGCAGCATCCGGAATCTCCTTCCCGGAAGGCTATGCAGGTCCGGTATTCAGTGATGCTGAGTATACAGAAGCAGAAGGATGGTTACAGGCAAAAGCAGCTTCCGGCGATCAGGGACAGCAGCCGGGCGGAGCTCCAGGCGGAGACATGGGTGAAGCACCGGACGGACAGCCAGGTGGAGCACCAGGTGGAGCACCAGGTGGAGCACCAGGTGGAGAGGCACAGAAAACTACATCTGTATTAAATATCTCTGACGATGATCTGAAAGGTAACATCTACAATGGATCCGGTTACTATGGGGATGGACAGGAACTGACCGTCAACATTAAAAATGGTGCATCTGTAACAGGTGCGATCAGTGCAACAACCATCAAACATACAACAGATGGTGGTAAGACGCAGAATACATCGATCAAAGAAGCTGATTATGATCAGATTGGTCATGTAATGAATAAACCTTCCTACAACGGTTCTAACGATGTAATCGTAAATGTAGAAAAAGGTGGTACATGGGTAGCTGATGGTACCTCTATCATCACAAAACTGACCATTGCAGATGGTGCAAGTGTTGCATATGGTACAGCTGTCGACGCAGATGGACAGGCAATTCAGCTGAAAGCAGGAAATACTTATGAGAATATTACAGTAACTGCAGCAACAAGCGGAACAACTGTAAAGAGTATCAGCAACAGTAATCTGATTACAACAGCAGACGGAAGCAAGATCGCATATGACAGCAACATCACTTTCACAATGAAAGACGGCAACGGATATAAAGAACTTTCACTTTCCGACGCAAAGACAGCTGTTAAAGCGAAAAAAGAAGTAAAAGTTTACACATTATCCCATAAAGAAGGTTACGGTTCTGTATGGAACAGCAACTATACTTACACAGATTACCGTACAGGTATCCAGATCGGTGAGAACAGTGGTACTGCAATCGGAACAGAGGGTGTTGGTGGTAAATTAACAGGCAACACATTATCTGATCTGGTATTAACATCCACATCAAAGAACTTCAACCCGGTTGTTGTAAACAAAGCAGACGCAACACTGGATAATCCGGTGATCGTAGCTGGTAATGCAAACGGCAAAAATAACTCTGACGGTAGTGCAGATGTCAACGACTTCGTTGGATACGGTACTGCAGTTAATATTTACGGTGATTCTGTAACAACTGGCGGTGGTGCTGATGCAAACGGCCAGATGGGTGGAACAACCAATACAAATGCAACTTATAAGACAGATATTGATCTTTCCAATGGAGGATCCATCACAACTTATGGTGTAGCAAGACCGGCTGTAGCAGTAGATAACGGTGGTGATGTTCTCATCAAGGGTGATGGCGATTCCAAAACACAGGAAATCTCTGTAAACGGTGGTACACTGTACGATGGATTTAAGAATACAGCGGATACAGTTAAGATGGTATCTCCGCCATGGGTACTTGGTGTTGTAGGAAACTCCCGTGCAACCAACATGCTTGGTAAAGGATCTACTATGATCGTTCAGGATTCAGATGTATATGCTAAGAGCTGGGGCGCATTATCCACAGACTCCGGAAGCAATCCATATCTGTATGCAATCAACAGTAACATCACTATGGATACTACATCCAAGGATGCAAGTGGATACGGTACATATGCAATCGGTAACGCCCAGGAATATTTCCTTGGATCAACCTTTGACGTACCGACTTACCTGACCATCGCAGCAAACGGTGATAACAATACTATCACAATGGGTGCTACAACAAAAGGGCAGGAGATCACAACACAGAAAGCTGTATGGAAAGACAATACACAGTCCATCATCGATTACAATAAAGTAACAGCATCTGAGACAAGAGAAACCGTTATTAATTCTGAGAACTTCGGTGTAGATATCTGGGGTCAGGCAACTGTTAATGTAAACGATGCTACCACTATGAACACCAAATCTGCAGCATTCCTGATCAAGAGCGCAGACTCTACGGTAAATCTTGGCGCAGACGTTACTGTAAATGCAGCAACAGATGCAAATGCTCAGGCAGAAAAAGAACTTAACGGAACAGAGAACGGTGTTGTTTACCAGATCATCGATAACGAAGACTCCGCAGCTAAAGGTATTTCCTTCCCAGAAGGATATGCTGGTCCTGTATTCAGCGATGCTGAGTATTCTGAGGCAGAAGGCTGGATGAGTGAGGCAAACACATCTGAGAGAACAAATACTTCTGTATTAAACATCGCAGATAAAGATCTGCAGGGTAATATTTACAACGGATCCGGTTACTACGGAGCAGCGAACAAGCTGACGGTTAACATCGAGGATGGCGCTTCCGTAACAGGTGCAATCAGTGCTACAACCATCAAACATACAACGGATGGCGGCAAGACACAGAACACATCGATCAAAGAAGCTGATTACAACCAGATCGGTCATGTAATGAACACACCTTACTACAACGGCGGCAACGATGTAGTTGTAAACGTAGAAAAAGGTGGTACATGGGTAGCTGATGGTACCTCTATCATCACAAAACTGACCATTGCAGACGGCGCAACTGTAACATACGGTTCCGCAAAAGATGCAAACGGCAAAGCAATCAAACTGGAAGCCGGCAAAACATACGAGAACATTACAGTATCTGATCAGCCGGATGAGACTCCTGCATACACAGGACTTGCTCAGGCAGAAGATGGTACATGGTACTACTACCTTGAGGGTGAAATTGCTTACGGTATCTCCGGACTTGCTCAGAATGAGTACGGCTGGTGGTATGTAGAAAACGGTAAAGTTGATTTCACACACAACGGACTTGTACAGAACCAGTATGGCTGGTGGTATGTACAGAACGGTCAGATCAACTTCGGTTACACAGGACTCGTAGCAAATGAGTATGGCTGGTGGTATGTACAGAACGGTCAGATCAACTTCAACTACACAGGACTCGCACTCAACGAGTACGGCTGGTGGTATGTAGAAGGCGGCAAGATCAACTTCAATTACAACGGGTATGCTGCTTATTACGGAGTAACTTACCGTGTAGAAGGTGGAAAAGTAATTACCGCATAATAAAAAATCTGGCAGTAACAAACAGGAGTTTTATATGTTCGGAAGAAAGAAAATGATTCCGGCAGGCATTGCGGCAATGGGGATTCTCATTGCCGCAATGGCTTTTGTCGGAGGATGTGGAACACAGAACACAGATCAGAATGATCAGACAAACGTTTCGGTGGAAGTCTCAGCCGGGGCGGAGAATACACAGGCAGATACCGATGTTGTCTGCTATATAGATGGCGACGCAGTTTCTGTGGAAGAGTATGTCCTGCTGGCAGAAAACCATAAAAATGACATTCTGATGCGCTATACCACAGAACAGGTGAACCAGCCGGATTTCTGGGAACAGGAGATCGACGGAAAGGTGCCGGCAGAGCAGCTGGAGACAATCATCTCACAGGATCTGACGGAAAATTATGCCATCAAGCATCTGGCGGTTGAATGGAAGGTGACAGAGGATTATACCTTTGAAGATCTGAAAGCGCAGATGGAAGAAAAGAATGATGCGCAGTCAGACAGCGCAGATACCACAGACAGCTACGGGCTGACTGCATATGATATCAGCAAGTATTACAGTTACTGGTATTCCAATCTGCAGACGAAGCTGATGAATCAGATGATCGGAAACAGTAAGGATTATTCCAATGCGCAGGATGTAGAAGCATACATTGCAGAAAAAGCGGAAAAATCTGTGATCAGACCAGGCGGTGCGTCAGCAACGGATGTGATCCTGGAGACTTTTGTACAGTAAAATTTCTGCAAGTTTACATTCCGCTTAAAATGCAGAAAAATGAAAAATGGCAGTGAAAGGAAGTGAAATCCTTTTACTGCCATTTTTAGTGCACAGGCTGCCCTTGATTTGCTGATTTGTCTTGGGTATAATAAAAATGATTGACACAAATTCAAGAATGCCTCGGTATTCTTGCTTAACAGATACTGGAGAAAAAATAGTGAAAGAGGAGGTTTTCTATGGAACATACGGAAAATGGGGCACAGACACCGCACAAACGGCGTGTGCGTTACAAAGGAAAATATCCGAAAAAATTCGAGGAAAAATATAAAGAACTTCAGCCGGAAAAATATCAGGACACCGTTGAACATGTGATCCGTAAGGGGAATACGCCGGCTGGTATGCACATCTCCATTATGGTAAAAGAAATTCTGGATTTTCTGGAGATTAAACCGGGACAGGTGGGATTTGATGCTACATTAGGTTATGGTGGTCATACAAAAGCTATGCTGCAATGCTTACAGGGTGAAGGACATATGTATGCCACAGATGTGGATCCGGAGGAGTCTGCCAAGACGAGAAAGCGTCTGGCGGAACAGGGATTCGGAGAAGATATGCTGACAGTAAAGCTGCAGAATTTCTGTACGATTGACGAGATCGCAAAGGAAGTGGGAGGTTTTGATTTTATTCTGGCAGACCTGGGCGTTTCCTCCATGCAGATCGACAATCCAAAACGGGGATTCTCTTATAAAGTGGATGGTCCGCTGGATCTGCGTCTGAACCAGGAGAAAGGTATCAGTGCAGCGGAACGTCTTGATACTATTTCTGTTGAAGAACTGGCCGGAATGCTGGATGAGAATTCGGATGAACCGTATTGCGAGGAAATTGCGGAGGCTATTGTGAAAGAAATCCGCCGGGGCAATCGGATCGATACTACGACAAAACTGCGTCAGGTGATTGAAAATACGCTGGAATTTCTGCCGGAGAAGGAGCGGAAAGATACCGTGAAAAAGACCTGTCAGCGTGTGTTCCAGGCACTTCGTATCGATGTAAACCGTGAATTTGAAGTGTTGTATGAATTCATGGAGAAACTTCCGGATGCGTTAAAACCAGGCGGCAGAGTGGCGATTCTGACTTTTCATTCCGGGGAGGATCGTCTGGTGAAAAAAGCTTTGAAGGATGGATATAAGTCCGGCATTTATACAGATTATGCAAAAGATGTTATCCGGCCGTCCGCACAGGAGTGTGCACAGAACGGACGCGCCCGCTCCACAAAAATGCGCTGGGCGATCCGGTCAGATCTGGAAGTATAATGTCAGATGTGAGATGACTTCACCACTATGGGTGGTGAGTAACAAGAATGCCAAGGACATTCTTGAAAGTTTCAAAAGAAATACTAAAAAGAAAAAGTTTAAAGTAGTAAGGTTTATAAGGGTTTAGAAAGAAGAGAATAAAAATTGAAGAAGAATAAATATGAGATTGATATGTGCAATGGTTCCATCATGGACAAACTGATTTCCTTTGCACTGCCTCTGATGCTGTCCGGCGTCCTGCAGTTGATGTTCAATGCGGTTGACATTATTGTTGTTGGACGGTTCAGTGGGAGCCAGGCACTGGCAGCAGTAGGCTCGACCACTGCGCTGATCGCAGTGTTTACGAATTTATTTATCGGGATTTCTCTGGGAGCAAATGTACTGGGGGCAAGGTTTTATGCTGCCGGCCGTCACCGGGAAATGTCAGAAACGGTACATACAGCCATTACACTGGCTCTGATCAGTGGTATTGCAATGGCTTTTATTGGAGTGCTTTTTGCAAGAGGCGCGTTGGAACTGATGGGGACACCGGATGATGTCATTCGGTTATCCACACTGTACATGCGGATCTACTTCTGCGGCATGCCATTTTTTATGCTGTACAATTATGGTGCTGCGATCCTGCGCGCAGTGGGTGATACGAAACGGCCGTTAATCTTTTTGTTGATCTCAGGCTCCACCAATGCAGTGCTGAATCTGGTGCTGGTCATTAAATTTGATCTTGGTGTGGCAGGTGTCGGTATTGCGACGGTGATTTCCCAAATGATTTCCTGTGTGCTGGTTCTGCGCTGTCTGTACAAATCAGACAGCAGTTATCAGCTGCGTTTTTCGAAATTGAAGATCAAAAAAGCATACATGATGCAGATTTTTCAGGTTGGTATCCCGGCAGGTATCCAGAGTACAGTCATCAACTTGTCAAATGTATTGCTGCAGTCCTCGGTGAACTCTTTTGGCTCCATAGCCATGGCCGGGTATACAGCCGCAAATAATCTGTTTGGATTTTTATATGTATCCGTAAACTCTGTGACACAGGCATGTATGAGCTTTACGAGTCAAAATTATGGTGTGGGAAAACTGAAACGGATGGACAGGGTGCTGCGTGACTGCATTATTTTGTCCGTCAGCGTATCGCTGGCACTGGGCGTTGGTGTGTATGTTTTTGGTCCGGAAATCCTGCAGATTTATACTACGGATCCTGCGGTTATCCAGTGTGCGATGGAAATCCTTTTGTATACCACAGTTACTTATTTTTTCTGTGGTCTTATGGATCTGTTTCCGGGAGCACTGCGTGGAATGGGACATTCAGCAGTACCGATGATTCTGTCCGTGATCGGAACGGTAGGTACCCGTATTGTCTGGATTTATTGTATTTTCCCACAGCACAGGTCATTGGCGATCTTGTTTATCTCTTATCCGGCATCCTGGATCCTCACGATCGTGATGCAGGTGATCTGTTTCTACTTCGTGCGGCGGCATGTACACCGCACCCATGCGGAACTGGGGGCAAATATTGAGAATAAACAACAGTAAGGCAATTGGAATGCGATGAAAGAAAAAAGAATAAATTATTTACAAGTATTATATTATACGGTTGCAGGCGTTGTGGTGGGAATTCTCGTAGGTGCCATTGATGCGGTATTTGGCAGAGTCCTGTTGGCTATTACAGATTTTCGTGGGCAGCATGTGATGGTGCTTGTTCCGTTCCTTGGCGCTGCAGGCGTATTGATTTTGTTTTTATATCAGAAATTCAGTCCGAAAGCGCAAAAAGGAATGGGGTTGATCTTTGATACGGGATTTGAGGAAAATGAGAAAATACCGCCTGCACTGGTGCCTCTTATTATGGTGTCTACCTGGTTGACCCATCTCTTCGGCGGAAGTGCCGGCCGGGAAGGTGTGGCGGTACAGATTGGTGCGACGCTGTCTCATGCAGTTGGCAGATGTCTGGAGAAAACACCTTTGGGAAAAACGGTCAGCGTGCATCATGGCAGAATTTTTCTGATCATCGGTATGGCGGCCGGTTTTGGCGGCCTGTTTCAGACCCCGTTGGCAGCTACGTTTTTTTCGCTGGAGGTACTGGTGGCGGGCGCTTTGTTCTATGAGGCACTGCTTCCGGCTATGGTGGCGGCTTTTACAGCCAGTTTCACTTCACATCTGCTTGGCCTGGAAAAATTTTCAGTAGCTGTGACAGATGCGTTGCATTATAATGCAGAAACCATCGTAAAATTGATCGTGACAGCGGTGATCTTTGGCATCGCCGGTGGAGTATTTTCCTATTTCCTGGCACTGGCAAAGGAAAAAATGGCAGCGTGGATTCATCAGCCTTATGTGCGGATCCTGGTATCCGGTATTGGGTTGTCCGTGGTATTTTTGCTGTTATTCCGAGGTCGTTACTGTGGACTTGGAACGAACCTGATTGCTGCAAGTTTTCAGGGGGAGACCGTCTATGCGTTTGATTTTGTCCTGAAGGCGGCATTGACCATAGTGACGCTGGCAGCTGGATTTCAGGGGGGAGAAGTGACTCCGCTGTTTGCCATCGGTGCGACGCTGGGAGTGGTTCTTGCTACCGCTTTTGGCCTTCCGGTGATGCTGGTGGCAGCGCTTGGTTATGCGGCGGTATTTGGCAGTGCGACCAATACACTGCTGGCGCCAATCCTGATCGGCATTGAAGTTTTTGGTGCAGAACAGGCGATACCTTTTGCAATCGTGTGCATGATTGCTTTTGTATGCAATGGCAACCGGACGATCTACGGAAAGCAGAGAATTTCCCAGATGCTGGATTTTGAGAAAAAGTAACAGCCATATCAAAAAATGTGAAAAAATTTGTGGTATAATCAATCTTTTGTTTCCACATACTAGATGTACAACAAAAATCTGGTAATTGAGAAGAGGAAGCAGGAGGTTTTTACGATATGAAAGCGACAGGAATCGTGCGCAGGATCGATGATCTGGGGCGCGTGGTAGTGCCAAAGGAAATCCGCAGGACGCTGCGCATCCGGGAGGGAGATCCGCTGGAGATTTTTACGGAACAGAACGGAGCCATTGTATTGAAAAAATATTCCCCCATCGGGGAGCTGAGTACATTTGCCGCTCAGTATGCCACAAGCATGGCGGAAGCAGCAGGAAGCCTTGTATGTGTTATGGACCGTGACCACATCATCGCAGCGGAGGGAAACGGAAAAAAGAATTATGACGGAAAGCCGATCAGCCCGGAGATGGAGCAGTTTATTGAAGCAAGAGGTTGTCAGGTGGCGGATGCACAGGAGAAAAATTGCAAGAAACTGACCCTTGACGATGCCATGCAATATCAGACCCAGGCATTATCGACCATCATCTGTGAAGGGGATGCCATCGGCGCGGTGGCATTGTGTAGCGGCGCAGATAAGGACAGTGTCGGGGAATTGCAGGGAAAACTGGCACAGGCTGCGGCACTGTTCCTGGCGAAACAGGTGGAACAGTAAGACATTTTCCGTGTAATTGTGTGTGTTCCGGCATAAATTATGAAACGGGACTCTGCGATTTTATCTCATCCGCTAATGATTGTCGGTCGAGATAAAAATAGCCAGAGTCCCGTTTTTTCCGGCGGTGAGAAAAAAGATTGTATTATGGAGGAAATTATGAAATTCATACATATTGCAGATGTGCATCTGGGAGTTACCCCGGATGCGGGAATGCCCTGGAGTGAGAAACGGGGCAAGGATATCTGGAACAGTTTTCATATGGTGCTGGAGGAGGCTCGCAGACAACAGGCAGATTTGCTGCTGATCGCCGGTGATCTGTTTCACAGACAGCCATTAAAGCGTGAATTAAAAGAAGTGGCAGCGGGATTTGCTGCGATACCTGACACGGAGATTGTGCTGATCGCGGGAAACCATGATTATCTGCATCCGAAGTCTTATTACCGCACCTTTGCGTGGCCGGATAATGTGCATTTTATTTTAAATAAAGATCTCACACCGGTGCATCTGGAGCGGATTCATACGACGGTATGGGGCTGCAGCTTCTGGGATAAGGAAGATGACAGAGCGGTGTATGGAAAACATCAGCGGCAGATGGATTCAGAGTTTCAGATTCTGCTGGGACACGGCGGCGATGACCGGCATCATCCGTTCCGGGCAAATGAACTGACAGCAGGATATGATTATGCAGCTTTTGGACATATCCACAAGGCGGCGCAGCTGATCCCGAACCGGGTGGTAATGGCTGGTTCCCTGGAGCCGACAGACTGTAATGATTTCGGCCCCCACGGTTTCTGGATGGGGGAATTGACGGAGGCCGGTTGCCGGGTTTCTTTTTATCCGATCAAAAAATGTGAATATATCCGGCAGGAACTTCCGGTGACACCGGAGATGTCCGCTTATGCGATGGTGGGACTGGCGCAGCAGGAGCTGGCAAAACGTGCGCCCTATCAGATTTCCCATCTGGTTTTGCGTGGATACCGGGATGCGGATATTGTCCTGCCGGTGCAGGAACTGGCGCAGCTGAACCGGGTGGTGCGTGTCGTGGATGAGACCGAGCCGGATTATCCGTTTGACCAGCTGAAACAGCGATACGACGGAACACTTCTGGCACAGTATATCGAGACACTGGAGGCGTATCCGGATGCGGCATCCGGAAGGAAAGCATTGTATTATGGTGTGCAGGCCATGCTGAATGCCATGGGGGAAGGACAGGAGACTTAGGATGATCATCAAAGAAGTGAACATAGGAAAGTTTGGAAAACTGGAAAATCAGAAGTATCAGTTTGCACCGCGGATCAATGTTATTTACGGAGCCAATGAATCCGGCAAAAGCACCCTGATGCAGTTCCTGAAGGCGATGCTGTTTGGCCTGGAAAAAACAAGGGTGAGAAAGACGCTGGATACTTATAACCGGTATGAACCATGGGATACGCCGGCTTATTTTTACGGTTCCATGATGTTTGAGACTGGGCAGCAGCAGTTTCTGCTGGAACGGAATTTTTATTATAAGGAAAAACGTGCGCGGCTGGTGAATATCCGGGACGGTGAGGAACTTTCTGTGGAATACGGAGATCTGGACATGCTGCTTGGTAATGTCAGTGCAGCAGCCTATGAAAATACCTGCTGTATCGGGCAGGAACAGCTGCTTCCGGGGCGGGAACTTGGCGTACTTTTAGAGGATGAGCGCAGCAATCTGGCGCAGACCGGAAGCGGGGATTTTCAGTTGTCGAAGGCATTGCAGGAACTGGAGCAGAAACGAAAAAATGCGGAGAAGACCCGGAAAGAACTGGAACAGCAACGGCTGTCGCATATCCATCAGCTGGAAGTAAACCAACAGGTGCTGGAACGTGATGTCGCAGGACTGAAAGCGCAGCAGGAAAAGCAGAGTACGCAGCAGGGTACGGTGCAGGAGCAGGTAAGAGCGCTGCAGCAGCAGATGGAACCGGTACAGACAGCTTATCAGACGGTCTGTCGGCGGGAACAGGAGCTGAAGAGCGCGGTAGCACAGGAACAGTTGGAATGGGAGCAGGCTGAACGGGAACAATGGAAACGGGAGCAGTTCCGACGGGAGCAGGAGGAAGCGGAAGCACTTCAGCAGAAATCCGGTAAAAACGCAGGATTTTCACCGCTTTTGCTGATCGGTGTGGCGGGTCTGATTCTGGCCCCTGTTTTAAGGTCTGCCATGGATGGATTTCAGAAGATAGCACCGGCTTTGAATATTATCTGTATCATTCTGAGCCTGGCCGGGCTTGTGTCAGCCTATCGTAAAAGCAGAGAGAAGAAAACGGCTGACTCTGGACAGAAACACAGACAAAGCGTAAATGACTCTGTGCAGAATCACAGGGAGCAAGATAGCCGGGCAAATGACCGGGCGAATTTACAGTCCGTGGAGCGGAAGGGAAGGAAAGCTGCCCTGGATCAGCAGTTACAGCGTGTTTGTCAGCAGAAATCCGTTCTGGAAGAACAGCTGCAGCAACTGAAGGATCAGAAAAAAGCGCTTCAGCTTCAGGCGGCCCGGCAGGAAGGTTCCGGGGATCAGGTGCAAAGCCAGATACAGGAGAAAGAAGTGGAACTGGAAAATCTGACAGAACAGATGGCTGAACTGCAGCAGGAGACGTTGGAGGAGCACAATGCCCGAGCAGACAGGGACGCATTGGAACTGGCAGCGGAAACCATGTCCCGCCTTGCCGCCCGGATGTCAAAGACGTTGGAACATACATTAGATAAAGAAATGTCAGGGATTCTGGCGCAGATTACGGGAAATGTACATGAGCAGCTGCAGGTGACGGATGGACAAGGTATCGTATTGGCAGAGCAGATGCAGAAGCGTACTCCGGAGGCATACAGTCAGGGAACGATGCAACAGGCGTATTTTTCCTACCGGATGGCGGCAGGGCATATGCTGATGAAGGAAGAACCGCTGCCATTTCTTTTGGACGAGACCTTTGCAAACTATGATGAAGAACGGCTGCGTCAGACGCTGCGGTGGCTGGCGGAACAGGAAAATCAGATCTTTTTGTTTACCTGTCGGGAAACTGAAATGAGGCTTCTGACGGAAGAGGATATCCTTTTTGCAAGTATACGATTATAAACATGAAATGCCGACATTGATTTGTCGGTATTTTTGTTTCATATGATTTTGGTATCAAAACACTCAAAACTTGATTACATGGATTGCAATTTGATGGGATTTTTGAAAAATCAAAAATAGATATTGTGTTCTAACGCAAGATGTGAGAAAATAAGAGATAATTGTGAAAAAACATAGTTCACCCAAACTACTGTTTTGTGGGAAAACTATCAGTGCAGAAAAGTGAAGGAGATAGATAGATGGACGTAGACCTTGGGCAGTTAAGAGAGCCGTGCGCCTGCGGAATGGAACATAACATCGATGTGGAGAAGATCGTCATCGAGTCCGGAGCAGTAAGCCAACTGGAAGAGATTCTGGAAGAGTTTCAGAATCCGGTATTTATATGTGACAGCAATACGCGGACGGCGGCGGAACCGTTTTTAGAGGAAGAATTTAAAGATTATCCGGTCATTGAACTGAATCCGGAAGGACTTCAGGCAGACAACCGTGGTGTGAACAAAGTGATGAAACAGTTGGATTATTGTGACAGAGGACTGAGCAGTGTCTCTGTGGATGTGCTGGTGGCAATCGGCGGTGGAACGATCCATGATCTGACCCGTTATGCGGCGACCGAGTACGATATCCCGTTTGTTTCTATACCAACCGCAGCAAGTGTGGACGGTTATGCAGCCAATGTGGCGGCACTGACCTGGGATGGGCTGAAGAGGACCGTTGCCGGTGTGTCTCCGCGCTGGATCCTGGCAGATACCGATATTTTCAGTGCGGCACCGTCGCGGCTTACCGCATCCGGTGTATCCGATTTCCTGGGAAAGTATATATCCATTCTTGACTGGAAGATCGCACATCTCGTTACCGGTGAGTACATCTGTGAGGAAGTATGCGATCTGTTGGAAAAGGCACTGCGCGATGTCAGCCGGGTACTGGAAGATATCCGTTTTGGAGACAAAGATGCCATCGAAAAGCTGATGTATGCCCTGCTTCTGTCAGGTTTGTGCATGCAGATGGTGGAAAGTCCGCGCCCGGTATCAGGAGCAGAACATATGGTATCCCATCTGTGGGATCTGAATGTGCTGAATGAGAAAACCAATGCGCTGCCTGGTGAGCAGGTAGGCCTCGGTCTTCTGATCGTGACGGATTATTATAAAAAGCTCGGATATGCCATCCGACATAAAAATGTAACTGTAAAATCGGAAACAGCCAAAGGACTTGAAATGAGTCTGTTGGAACATACGTTTGGTAAAAAAGGTCTGTTGGAAGGAATTCTGACAGAGAATACGCCGAATCCACTGGAGGATATCGATCTGGAAGAACTGGAAGAACAGCTTCCGGAGATCGAAGATCTCATCGATGACCTCCCGGATGCTGACGATATGTATGCAAAATTGCATGATGCAGGCTGCATACATGAGATATCTAACCTTGGAATCGACAAAGAAAAAGTAGAACTGACGCTGCAGAGCAGCCCATACGTCAGAAACCGTCTGACGTTACTGCGGCTTTCCAAACTGCTGGAGTGGTAACACCCGTCAGCGGCACAAATAATCCCAGATTTTGAAGGATAATTCATACAGAAATAGAAGATGACTGTCAGAAATGGAAATTTCCAGCAGCTCTTCTATTTTTTTTACCCGATAAAAGAAAGTGCTCCGGTGAATATGCAGATATTCTGCCGTTTTTGCCGCATTCCGGTCATGATCCAGATAGGCCCGCAGCGTTTCCACAAAATCTGTATGGTATGTTTTATCATAATCCTGCAGCTGGAAAATATGATAATGGATCCCAACTTCCAGCTCCTGGTAATTACATTTGGAAAACAGATATTCCGGCAGGGCATCGGTGCTGTAAAACAGTGTCTGATCCGGCGCCTACAGGTCTGACAGCTCAAGGGTGTGGAGTGCCTGATGGTAGAAAATCCGGATTTTCAGGATATCTGCAAAGGGCTGGCTTAAGCTGACTTTCAGGTGATTGCGCTCTGCAAACTGCTCCAGTGGACCCGTCAGTTTGGGACTCAGCTGTACCGGCGTATCCTGATTGATCAGCAGGATGATGTTATTTTTATACACCACGGACATGGCATTCGGATAAACCTGCCGCAGTGCCGCCATCTGACGTTTGTTGAACAGGTCACTGTTGTGTGGTTCCGGACAGTAGAGAATCGCCAGGCAGAAGAATTTTCCAAAACGGCGGTTCAGCAGTTTGAGCCGGGCTTCAATGATATTCACATCGTTGAACCGTCCTTCCAGTAGTTCCGTGAGAAACGTTTCATACTGTAAGCCTGTTTTCTGTACGAAAAATTCATGCTTCTGCATTTCAATCGCACAGATATCGGAAAAAGCGGTGATCAGTCGCAGCTCATGTTCACTGGCCTCTGCTTTATCCGGCAGACAGAGTGCTACGTAGCCGGTCATGACATGCTGGATGCGGATGCCACAGAAAATCCAGTTCGTATCCGGGTGATCTTCTGTACTCACAAAAAACGCCTGATTATTTTTGTAAATCTGATGTTCAATCTGCAGTCGGCGCAGACTCTCCACTTCCTTGGAACTTAAAAATATGCTGCCTTCCTCACTTTTTTCCATGCCAAACGGAAGCTGGTGCATCAGCGGGGAGACCGCGATCATGCTGTAACTGGCGTCCAGCACAGACATGGGACGGTGCAGAAAAGATTCTGCACGGAGGATCAGATCGTCCAGACCATGACCGCTGTAAAGCAGATGATACAGATCATTGATTTCCTGCTGCAATCGCAGTTCAAAGGTCAGCCGCTGGTTCAACAACAGAAAAGTATCTTCCGGTGCAGGCATGTTTTCTACCGGGATGACAGAAAATCTGTCCTGCAAAGCGGTGGCTTCATTCGCTGTATGCAAAACATCTCCGGTTGTTGGTAAATACTCTGCAGCAGATGTCTTTGCGTAGGTCTCCCAGAGGGCAGCATCTATCAGAAGCACCGGTGACTGCTCTGGAGCCGGTGCCGAAAAAGCATCTGGTTTTAGCAGATTTTCCGGAATGTCATCCGGGCACAGATACAGGGTGTCCGGACACAGAACCGTATTCTGCCGGAGGATATCGATGCGGCTGATAAAACGTGTTGTATCATAGTCATTTCTAACCATACAGCGACAAATATCCTGCAGCTGGTCAAGCAGTGTTTTTAATGTGATCATAAGAATCTCCCTAAAAAGAAAGGGCGGTCTGCCCATTCGACATTTGTTGAAAATAAATCAAAAAGGTGTGAGGATTTTCAACAGCTGTTTGAAGCTTTTTTGAAATCCTCATGTTATAATTTTATCAGTGATTATAGTGACAGTGTACCATAATAGTACCGTGCACGTCAAAAATATATCAGATGTGATAAGAACAGAGCGACAAAGGTTGAATGAAGAACAGAAGGGAGAAAAAATATGGCAGTCATTACGATTGACGGCACCCGCCTGGAAGTGCCGGAGAATAAAAATGTATTGGAATGTGCGCTGGAAGCCGGAATTTATATTCCGCACCTCTGCCATCATCCGGATCTGCCGGAAAATGGTTCCTGCCGCATGTGTATTGTAGAAGTCGAAGGTCAGGAAGGCGTGACCACATCCTGTACCCTGCGTGCACAGGACGGAATGGTAGTACATACCACAAGTGAGCGGATCAACAAACTGCGTACCCTGGCTCTGGAATTACTGCTTGCCGGACATCCGGAAGATTGTTCCACGTGTCCGAAATACGGTAACTGCGAGCTTCAGACACTGATCCAGTATATCGGTGCAAACAACGCACGTATGCGTACCCGTATCAAAGGTATCAAGATGGAAGAGGGCAATCCGCTGCTCATTCATGACATGAACCGCTGCGTACTGTGCGGACGCTGTGTACGTGCCTGCAACAAACTGAGAGGCGTAGGCGTATTGCAGTACAACAAAAAAGAGCTTGAGACATATGTAGGAACCTTACATGGCAAATTGCTGAAAGATGAAGACTGTCGTTTCTGTACGGCCTGTGCAGAAGTCTGTCCGACCGGTTCCATCCGTGATAAATTACAGCTTCTGACAACGAACCTGAAAAAAGAAGAGGCATTGGTGCCGTGTCGTACCGCCTGTCCGGCTCATACGGATATCCCACGTTACATCCGTTTTGTAAAAGAAGGCGATTATGATGCAGCCGTAGCGGTCATCCGTGAGAAAGTACCGTTCCCGAACGCACTGGGACATGTCTGCAGTCATGTATGTGAGCTGGAGTGCAAACGAAAAGAAGTCAGTGAGGCAATGTCCATCCGTGACATCAAACGTTATGCCGCGGGTCATGACACCGGCCGTTACTGGAAGGGAAAAGGAAACCAGCTTCCCGATACCGGCAAGAAAGTATGCGTCGTAGGTGGAGGACCGGCAGGTCTGACCGCAGCATATTACCTGAGAAAACAGGGACACGCCGTTACCGTAAAAGAAGCACTTCCGACCGTTGGTGGTATGATGTCTTATGGAATCCCGTCCTACCGGCTTCCGCGTGAGATCGTTGCACAGGAAGCAAACGTGATCGAGGATCAGGGTGTAGTCATCGAGACAAATACAAAAGTAGAGAAACCGGTTGAATTACTGAGTGAGTACGATGCGGTCTTAATGAGCATCGGTGCACACAAAGGTGTCCGTCTTCCGATGGAAGGCAGCGAGCTTCCGGGTGTTCTGTTAAATATTGATTTCCTGCGTAATGCAAGTCTTGGTCAGGAGACCGGAATGGGCAAGCGTATCATTGTTCTCGGAGGTGGAAACGTAGCTTTCGACTGTGCGAGAACCGCAAAACGTCTGGGCGCAGAGGAAATCCATCTGGCCTGTCTGGAGGCAAGAGAAGCCATGACTGCTGATGATGAAGAAATTGAGCAGGCAAAAGAAGAAGGCATATTCGTGCATCCGGCGCAGACTTTTGAGCGTATCACAGGAACCGATGCTGTTACCGGCGTAGACTTTATGAATGTAAAATCATTTACCTTCGATGAGAACCGCAGAGCCATCATCGAAAAAGAGGAAGGCAGCGAGCATCACATTGATGCAGACACGGTTATTTTTGCAACCGGTCAGCGCCCGGATCTGACAGAAGAAGCAGGTCTGGCCCTGGGCAGAGCAAATAGCATTGTTGTAAAAGAAAACTCCCTTGCAACTGAGACCGAAGGTGTATTTGCAGCCGGCGACGTTGTATATGGAACAAAATCCGTAATCCTTGCCATTGCATCCGGCCGGGATGCGGCGGTTGAAATTGATAAATATCTTGGTGGCGACGGAGACATCAGCGAGACACTTGCTCCGGAGCAGCATGCAGATCCGAAGATTGGCAAAATAGAAGGTTTTGGTTACCTTGGACGTACCAAGACGCAGGTAACACCGGCATCAGAGAGACAGGACAACTTCAGCGAGGTAGACCATGGTATCTGTGATGCGGATATCTGCGGCGAGGCAAGCCGCTGTCTGCAGTGTGACTTAAGACTTCAGATCCATCCGTCCAGACTGTGGACCGAATATTCGAATCAGAAGGAGGCGTAAGACAGATGAGTGCTTTAGAAAATGCAAAAAACATGAGTGTTGAAGAGATTCTGGCAAAAACTGCGGCTTCCGGATTACTGGAATTCGGTGTAGAGCGCAGTGTTGTGACAGAAAAATGGAATCAGGTAAATGCAGAACGAGAATTTCAGACGAATCCGATCCGTGTGGTTGCAGGTTTAAATAATGCGGATATCGCAGGGGTTCAGCTGGAAGTATTGAAAGCTGACCCGAAAAAAGTAATGGAAGGGATGGCGATTGCAGCGCTGGCAGTAGATGCAGAGGAAATGTATCTGTATATTCCTGAGAAAGAAGCTGAGTATGCAAAAGAACTGGAAACGCTGGCTGCTGAGTACGGTATCCAGATCCAGACCGGCATCATCAATCGCAGAGCAAGCCGCGGCGGTGCCTTCCACCATATTTTGACCATGGCTGCGTTGGCAGATATTTTCGCAGACAGCTATGAGCCGTGTACTTACATGGCAGTCTGCAAAGATGGAAAGATGGGTGAGCTTCAGAAAGTATCTTTTGGTACAAAAGTGGCTGATCTGGTAGGAGATGCAGATGTGAAAGCCATCGCCATCGGTACAAAACTGTACGACGCATCCGCTATGGATCTGGTGATTGAAGCAGATACCCAGATCGGAAACGGTGTGATCACGGTTTACAGTTCCAAATGCTGTATGATCCATGAAACTGAAGAGGTGCTTTTGGCAGAGCGCAAACAGAGCTGTGGAAAATGTACGTTTTGCCGTGAGGGTCTGATCCAGCTTCATACTATGGTAAAAGAAATTACAGAAGGACAGGGCAAAAAAGAATTTACAGATATGATGGAAGAAATCGGAGAAGCCATGACATTCTCTACGCCGTGTACCATGGGACAGACTGCATCTGATTTTGCAATGGGTTCCCTGAAATATTTTGCAGGTGAGTATGAAGATCATATCAAGAAGAAAAAATGTGCAAACAATGTATGTTCCGCATTTATGAGCATTTACATTGATCCGGATCTTTGTGAAGGATGTGAGGAATGTGCGGATGTCTGTCCGGCTGATGCCATTGAGGGCAAGAGCGGATATATCCACATGATCGATGAATTTGAATGTACCAAGTGTGGAAAATGTATTTCCGCATGTGAGAATGATGCAATTATCCAGACAAATGGGCGTCTGCCGAAGCTGCCGACCCGCCTGACAAAATGCGGTAAATTCAAAAAACGTCACTAAAATTAATTTTTATAAAAACAGGAGGTATTTCATTATGAAAACAATGGAAGCAGATGTAATTGTAGTAGCAGCCGGCCCTGCAGGCCTTGCGGCAGCAATCACAGCAGGCGAGAACGATCTGAAAGCAATCGTATTTGAAAAATCCAACACAACCGGTGGAGCAGCAAACATGGGTATGGGACCGCTTGGTATCGGTACAAAATACCAGAAAAAAGCATTCTGCGATATCACAGTAGACGAAGCACTGAACAAACATATGGAGTATACACATTACCGTGTAGACAGCGATCTGGTTCAGACATACTTCAATAAATCCGCAGACACCATCGAGTGGCTGGAGGATATGGGTGTTGAGTTCGCAGGCGCATTCCGTTACTTCAGAGAGTCTGAGGCAACATGGCATATTGTAAAACCGGAGAATGGTGTAATCGGACCTCGTGCAGCAGGACCGATGGTTCGTGCAATGACAGAGAAAGCAAAAGAACTTGGTGCTGAAATCTACCTTGAGACACCGGCAACCGGCCTGATCATGGAAGACGGCAAATGCGTTGGTGTAAAAGCAGTTGATAAAAACGGTGAAGAGATTGAAGCTCGCGGTAAAGCAGTCGTTGTTGCAACCGGTGGATTTGGTACAAACAAAGAGATGATCAAAGAAAACTTTGGCTATGACCTCTGGGAGAATTACTTCCCGTTCAATGTTCCGGGTACAACCGGTGACGGTCTGAACATGATGTGGGATGCCGGTGCACAGAAATTTGGTGCAAATATCGAGATGATCTATCAGTTAAAAGACAATATGAACTGGTTCCTGTTAGACGCAGTTCTTCGTCAGCCAAACCTTCTGATCAACCAGAACGGTGACCGTTTCATGAACGAGGGCATGATGGGTAACACAACTTACACAGGTAATGCGCTTGCACTTCAGCCTGGAAATTACGGATACTGCATCATGGATGCTAAAATCCTGAAAAACTACAAGAAAAATGGCCCGGATATCTTTGATATCGTTCATCCGGAAGATGCATTCCTGGCAGTTGATGCTGAGTTTGACCGTGCGGAGGAAGAAGGATACGACGGATTCATCCGCGCAGATTCCATCGAAGAGCTGGCTGAGAAACTTGGTATCGACGCTGACAAACTGGAGGAGACTCTGGACGATTACAACGATATGTGTGATGAGGGATATGATGCTCAGTTCCACAAAAAACACGAGTACCTGCATCCGATCACAGGTAAGGGCGGCTACCTGGTAGGTAAATATTACATTGCTGCTTATGGAACAGTCGGCGGTGTCAGAATCAATAAATACGGCGAAGTTATGGATGCAGACCTGAAACCGATTCCGGGACTTTACAGTGCGGGATCTGATGCAAATACCATCTATGGTGATAGTTATAACTTTACACTGTGCGGAAACACCATGGGATTTGCTATTAACTCCGGACGTATGGCTGGTGAGGCAATCGCAGACTACATCGACGAGAACTTCTAAGTTTTGATGGACGGACGTTTTGAACTGTGATGAAATCATGTACGCAGACACGAATAATTTTCTGTATTTCCTGCATCGCTTATCTCCGTCCCCTTCCGCGAACTCGCTTGCAAAATCAGCAAGCTCAGACACACTCACGGGGACGGGCTAGATGCAGAAAATTCGACGAAAATTAATCTACCGTCTTGCTTAACATGATTTCAACATCAGTTTCAAAACTGTTTTTATTAAAAATGCATAAATGTGCTTGATGTGCAAAAATGTACTATTGATAAAAAAAACGATAAAAGCTTTAGCTTTTTGACATAGGGATAGGAAAATATAGGGAATTCAGCCTGAATTTACTTTTTTAAGTAGATTCGGGCTGTTTTTTTCTTGAAACAAAAGGTGATAGTGATAAAAAATTAACAAAAAGGTGTTGTATTCTGCATACAATTCTGCTATTCTACTGCCGTGGAATTGATTAATAGTTACTAACCAGAAAGTGAGGACGATCATGAAGGAATTTGAACAGTGGAATGGTTTTGAAGGACGTTTGTGGAAAGAAGAAGTAAATGTCCGCGACTTTATCCAGAACAACTACACACAGTATGATGGAGATGAGGAGTTTCTGGCTGAACCGACAGATGCAACAAACCGTCTGTGGGGCAAACTGCAGGAGTTGCAGAAAGCAGAGCGTGCAAAAAACGGCGTTCTGGACATGGAGACAGAAATTGTTACTTCCCTGACAGCTTATGGTCCGGGATACATTGATGAAGAATTAAAAGATCTGGAGCAGGTTGTTGGTCTGCAGACAGATAAACCGCTGAAACGTGCATTCATGCCGTACGGTGGAATTAAGATGGCTGAAGAATCCTGCAGAATGTACGGATATGAGCCAAGTGAAAAAATTCATGAGATTTTTACAAAATACCACAAAACTCACAATCAGGCAGTATTTGATATTTATACACCGGAGATGAAAGTTGCAAGACACAACAAAATTTTAACAGGTCTTCCGGATACTTATGGACGTGGACGTATCGTTGGCGATTACCGCAGGGTAGCTCTGTACGGTATCGACAAACTGATCGAGTTCAAGAAAAAAGATTTTGATGCAACCAACCGTCAGGGTATGCGTCGTGGTGACTTCCAGTTAAGAGAAGAGATCGCAGAGCAGATCCGTGCGTTAAAAGGCATGAAAGAAATGGCTGCTATCTATGGCTATGATATTTCACAGCCGGCTAAAAATGCGAAAGAGGCAGTTCAGTGGGTATACTTCGGATACCTTGCAGCTGTTAAGACACAGAATGGTGCAGCCATGAGTGTTGGACGTGTATCAACTTTCCTTGATATTTACATCGAGAGAGATATGAAAAACGGCATTCTGACAGAGGAAGAAGCACAGGAACTCATCGACCATATGACAATGAAATTCCGTATGGTAAAATTTGCAAGAATCGAGTCCTACAACCAGCTGTTCTCCGGTGATCCGGTTTGGGCTACACTGGAAGTAGCAGGTATCGGCATGGATGGCCGCCACCAGGTTACAAAGACAGATTATCGTTTCCTGCATACACTTGAAAACATGGGACCGGCTCCGGAACCGAACCTCACGGTATTATATTCTTCTCACTTACCGGAGAACTTCAAGAAATATGCAGCTCATATTTCTGTTGAGACAAGTTCCATCCAGTATGAGAACGACGATGTAATGCGTCCGGTATGGGGCGATGATTACTCCATCTGCTGCTGTGTATCTGCCACAGAGACAGGAAAAGAGATCCAGTTCTTCGGTGCCCGTGCAAACCTTGCAAAATGCCTGCTTTACGCAATCAACGGTGGTATGGATGAGAAAACTCACGATCAGGTAGCTCCGGAATATGCACCAATCACATCCGAGTATCTTGATTATGATGAAGTAATGAAAAAATATGATGTAATGATGGACTGGCTGGCTCACCTCTATGTAGGTACCCTGAACATGATCCATTACATGCATGATAAATATTACTATGAAGCAGCTGAGATGGCGCTGATCGATACCGATGTACGTCGTACATTCGCAACAGGTATCGCAGGATTTTCACATGTAGTAGATTCCTTGAGCGCGATTAAATATGCAAAAGTAAAAACAATCCGTGACGAGAGCGGAATTGTCGTTGACTTCGAGACAACCGGCGATTTCCCGAAATACGGAAACGACGATGAGAGAGCAGATGAGATCGCTGTATGGCTGCTGCGCACATTCATGAGCAAACTGAAATATTGCCATACATACCGTGATTCTGAGCCTACGACATCTATCCTGACCATTACATCCAACGTTGTATACGGTAAAGCAACCGGTTCCCTTCCGGATGGAAGAAAAGCAGGTGCTCCGCTTTCACCGGGAGCAAACCCATCCTACGGCGCAGAGCAGAACGGATTATTAGCATCCCTGAACTCTGTTGCAAAACTTCCATATGAAGAAGCACTGGATGGTATCTCCAATACACAGACCATCAACCCGGGTGCTCTGGGACATGATGAAGCGGAACGTGTAGACAATCTGGTAAATGTTCTCGATGGATACTTTGACCAGGGTGCACATCACCTGAACGTAAACGTATTCGGCGTAGAGAAGCTGATCGATGCTATGGAGCATCCGGAGAAAGAAGAGTACGCAAACTTCACCATCCGTGTATCAGGATACGCAGTAAAATTCATTGATCTGACAAGAGAACAGCAGATGGATGTAATCTCACGTACCTGCCATACGCAGCTGTAAGGAGGAAAATATGGAAAACATCACAGGTTACGTGCATTCCCTGGAAAGTTTCGGTTCCGTGGACGGACCGGGAGTACGTTATGTGATTTTCCTTTCCGGTTGTGCCATGCGCTGCCAGTTCTGCCATAACCCGGATACCTGGGATATGGCGGGCGGGCAGCCATACACAGCAGATCAGCTTTTGGAAAAAGCCTGTCGATACCGCACTTACTGGAAACAGAAGGGCGGTATTACTGTAAGTGGGGGAGAACCGCTGCTTCAGATTGATTTTGTGACAGAACTGTTCCGCAAGGCGAAGGAAAGGGGAATTCACACCACCCTGGATACCAGCGGAAATCCATTTACTGAAAAAGAGCCTTTTTATTCCAAATGGAAAGCACTGATGCAGTATACAGATTTGATTTTACTGGATATCAAGCATATTGATCCGGAAGGTCATCTGGAACTGACCGGTCAGCCAAACGACAATATCCTTGCTATGGCGCGGGAATTGTCGGATATGGGAAAACCGGTGTGGATCCGTCATGTCCTTGTACCGGAGCGGAACGATAAGGATGAGTATCTGCACCGTCTGGCAGATTTTATCCATACGCTGAACAATGTGGAGCGGGTCGAAGTTCTTCCGTATCATACGTTAGGCGTATTCAAATGGGAAAAACTTGGAATTCCATATCCGCTGGAGGGCATCAGACCACCGGAAAAAGAACGGGTGGAAAATGCAGAGAGGATTCTTCAAGCCCCTTGACATTCCCGCTGAATTCACTTAAAATAACGACTGATCCGTTCTATAATTTATTGAGAGATATTGGCTGAGACGGGAGATAGTACAGGTGGAAGATTCTACAGAGAGAGGATGTTAGTGCAGTGGCACTAAAGCTGAGACATCCTTGTTTGGAACATCTGGAACCGGGCCCTGAGCTTCGTGCGAGGAGTACGACGTAATACCGGCGTTAACGGTTTTTGAGTGGATATGCGTGTGAGAAAGTCACGTATATAAGCAGGGTGGTACCGCCGGAGTTCCGGTCCCTATGTGGACTGGGATTCCGGCGTTTTTTGACCTTACAGGAAATAATTATTTTGAGAAAAGGAGATATCGTTATGGCAAAGGACAAAAAATTAGTAGAAGCCATTACATCCATGGATGTGGATTTTGCACAGTGGTACACAGATGTAGTAAAAAAAGCTGGATTAACCGATTATTCCAGTGTCAGAGGATGCATGGTCATCAAACCGGCAGGATATGCGATCTGGGAGAACATCCAGAAAGAGCTTGACCGCCGTTTCAAAGAGACAGGTGTAGAGAATGTATATATGCCGATGTTTATTCCGGAGAGCCTTCTGAACGTAGAGAAAGATCATGTAGAAGGATTTGCACCGGAAGTGGCATGGGTAACACATGGTGGATTAAACCCACTGCAGGAACGTCTCTGTGTGCGTCCGACATCTGAGACATTATTCTGTGATTTCTATAAAAATGATATCCAGTCTTACCGCGATCTGCCAAAGGTATATAACCAGTGGTGTTCTGTCGTAAGATGGGAGAAAGAGACCCGTCCGTTCCTTCGTTCCAGAGAGTTTTTATGGCAGGAAGGACATACAGCGCATGCAACAGCCGAGGAAGCTGAGGCACGTACCGTACAGATGTTGAACCTGTATGCAGACTTCTGTGAAGAAGTGCTGGCTATGCCGGTAATCCGCGGACAGAAGACCGAGAAGGAAAAATTTGCAGGTGCTGAGGCTACTTACACCATCGAGGCACTGATGCATGACGGAAAAGCACTTCAGTCAGGAACCAGCCACAACTTTGGGGATGGATTTGCAAGAGCATTTGGTATCCAGTATACAGATAAAGAGAATAAGTTACAGTATGTACATCAGACATCCTGGGGTATGACGACCCGTCTGATCGGTGCGATCATCATGGTTCACGGTGATGATTCCGGTCTGGTTCTGCCGCCGCACATTGCACCGACCCAGGTAATGGTTATTCCGATCCAGCAGAGAAAAGAAGGCGTTCTGGATACAGCACAGGAAGTACAGGCACGTTTGGGAAAAGTATGCCGTGCGAAATTAGATGATTCCGATAAGAGTCCGGGATGGAAATTCTCCGAGCAGGAGATGCGTGGTATCCCGCTTCGTGTGGAATTAGGACCGAAAGATATCGAGAACAAGCAGTGTGTACTGGTTCGTCGTGACACTCGTGAAAAAGTAGTCGTATCTCTGGATGAAGTAGAAACGAAAGTTCCGGAGTTATTAGAGACCATTCAGAAAGATATGTTTGAACGTGCAAAAGCACATCGTGATGCTCATATCACAGATGCACACAATTATGAGGAATTCTGTGATGCTGTTGAGAACAAACCGGGATTCATCCGTGGTATGTGGTGTGGTGACCGTGCCTGCGAGGACAAGATCAAAGAAGAGACCGCTGCTACGTCCAGATGTATGCCGTTCAACGATCAGGAACATATTTCTGATGTATGCGTATGTTGTGGAAAACCGGCAAAAAAGCTGGTATACTGGGGCAAAGCATATTAAAAACAGTCATTTTTAGTATGTCTGCTTAAAGGAGGGTGCCTATGAAGATCGAGTTACCGGAAAAAGTAAAGACCGTCATTGCTGAGCTGAAAGCACATGGTTATGATGCTTATGCTGTGGGCGGCTGTATCCGAGACAGTATCCTTGGACGTACCCCCGGAGACTGGGATATTACGACATCTGCCAAACCGCATCAGGTGAAGGCGATTTTTCCACGAACCGTGGACACCGGGATCCAGCATGGTACCGTGACAGTTTTGATGGATAAGGAAGGATTTGAGGTCACGACTTACCGTATTGACGGCGAATATGAGGATGCACGCCATCCGAAAGACGTGATTTTTACTTCCAATCTGCTGGAAGATTTGAAACGCCGGGATTTTACCATCAATGCAATGGCATACAACGATGAGACCGGTCTGGTGGATGCCTTTGACGGTATTGCAGATCTGAACGCAAAGCGGATCCGATGCGTGGGAGAACCGACAGAACGCTTTTCGGAAGATGCACTGCGTATGCTCCGTGCAGTCCGTTTTGCAGCACAGCTTGGTTTTGCCATTGAGGAGCGGACAGAACAGGCCATCCGTGACATGTGCGGAAATCTGGAAAAGATCAGTGCGGAGCGGATCCAGGTGGAACTGGTAAAACTGGTGACATCGGATCATCCGGAGGAAATGCAGAACGTCTATGACACCGGAATCGCGGCAGTGATCCTGCCGGAGTTTTGCACCATGATGGAGACGGAACAGCACAACCCGCATCATATCTATACTGTGGGTGAGCACACGATCCGTTCCATGCAGTATATCCGGGCAGATAAAGTGCTGCGTCTGACCATGCTGCTTCACGATGTGGCGAAACCGGTCTGCCGCACCGAGGGTGAGAACGGGATCCATCATTTTCACGGACATCCACAGGTGGGAGCAGAGATGAGCCGCAAGATCCTTCGCAGACTGAAGTTCGACACTGATCCGATCCACCGGGTAATGGCGCTGGTGCGGGCACACGATGACCGGCCACCGCTGCAGGGCAGAAGTGTACGCCGGGCAATCTACCGGAACGGTACAGAACAGTATCCGGAATTGTTTGAGGGAAAACGGGCGGAGATTCTGGCACAGAGCAGTTTTCTGCAGCAGGAAAAACTGTTGTATGTCGACCGGTATGAGCATATGTATCAGCAGATTATGGAAAAAGAGCAGTGTCTGTCCTTAAAGGAACTGGCAGTGAACGGCTCGGATCTGATTGCCCGAGGTATTCAGCCCGGAAAAGAGATCGGAGAAATTCTGCATCAGATGCTGGAGAAAGTTCTGGAAGAACCGGAACTGAATGAGAAGGAAGTATTGCTTGCCTGGTACTTCAAAGCATAAATAACAACACCTCTTCATATGATAAACAAGGGCTAACGGTTGTTTAGCAGACATTTATCGTATAAAGGGGTGTTTTTATGTATTATCAGGTGGAACAGGTACTGGAACAACAGGAACCGGAGATTGAAAAATTTTACAAAGGGCGTGGGCTTCTGATCTGCGAAGCGAAACAGGGTCTGTTCGCATTAAAGGAATATTTTGGCTCCGCACAGAAGGCGGAGTTTTTATATTGGCTGGGAATCTGTCTGGAGCAGCAGGGAATCCTGTGTGATTCTATGTTGAAAAACAAGGATGGCAGCCTGATTACGGAAGGACCGGATCGGATTCCGTACACGTTTCATCGCTGGGTACGGGGGCGGGAGTGTGAGGTGAAAAACCGGACGGAACTGTTGGAAACGGTTTCCTTTCTGGCGGATTTTCACCGGTGCTGTTCCGAACGTGGGGTGGAACAAACGGAGGAGGAAAGCGAAGAAGAAGAAATGACAAAGCTTGGGGAAGAATATGTGCGGCACAACCGGGAATTGAAGCATATCCGCAAGTACATCCTGAAGCGGAACAATAAGAGTAAATTTGAGCGTCTGTATCTGGAATGCTATGAAGCATTTGCGCGGCAGTCTGCGGAGGTGGTGGAATTTCTGCAGCGATATCCGGAACAGGATGGCGGCTATACCACTGGTGTCTGCCACGGAGATGTGAATCAGCACAATATCCTGTTCACTTCCGACGGACCGGCCCTGATCCAGATGGAACATGCCCATGTGGGAGCGCAGATTACGGACGTGGGTAAATTTTTGCGCAAGATTCTGGAGAAAAATGACTGGAACCGGCAGCTTGGTATGGAGCTGATCCGGGAATACTGCCGGATACATCCGCTGAGCGAACAGGATCTGCGGGGACTGTATTACCGGCTCGCATATCCGGAAAAATTCTGGAAGATCGCGAATCGCTATTATTGTAGCAGAAAGGTATGGGATTCGGGGCAGAATTATGAAAAGCTGTACCGGGAGATCCGGCAGAACCGTGCGCGCAGCCAGTTTCTCCATGCCCTCAGAGCCTGGTGTGGCTGATCGGAAAATGAGAGATATAAGGTACATCTGTAACTGCTTCAATGTGTATAAATCAGGTCGAAACGTGGCGGAAAACGCCGAGAAAAGCAGTTTCCATTTGGCAATTAGTGTGATATAATGGTTGACGGGTATTGATCATGAACTGATGCTGTTCATGATAGGATAATCAATGCTGATATTACAAAATATCAATGAATGAAACGCAGGAGGTTCGATCATGAGTTACAGAGAAGCATATGAATCCTGGCTGAGCAATCCGTATTTTGATGAGGATACAAAAGAAGAATTGCGAAGCATTGCAAATGATGAGAAAGAGATTGAAGATCGTTTTTATATGGATCTTGAATTTGGTACAGCCGGTTTAAGAGGTGTCATCGGTGCCGGAACTAATCGTATGAATGTATACACAGTTCGTAAGGCGACACAGGGACTGGCAAATTATATTATCAAAGTAGGCGCACAGGCAAAGGGTGTTGCCATTGCATACGATTCCAGAAGAATGTCCCCGGAATTTGCAAATGAAGCAGCTTTATGTCTGGCAGCGAACGGTATCAAAGCATACATTTTTGAGAGCCTTCGTCCGACTCCGGAGCTGTCTTATGCAGTCCGTTACCTGGGATGTACAGCCGGAATCAATGTGACTGCAAGCCACAATCCGCCGGAATACAATGGATACAAAGTATACTGGGAGGACGGTGCACAGATCACACCGCCACACGACGGCGGCATCATGGCAGAAGTAAAAGCTGTGACAGATTATGCAACGACAAAGACGATGTCCAAAGAGGACGCAGTGGCAGCAGGTCTGTATGAAGTGATCGGTGCAAACATTGATGATCCGTACATTGCTGAGTTAAAGAAGCTGGTATTGAATCAGGATGCCATCAATGCAGTAGCAGATGACCTGAAGATTGTATATACACCACTTCACGGTACCGGAAATATCCCGGTTCGCCGTGTATTAAAAGAACTTGGTTTCAAGCACGTCTATGTGGTTCCGGAGCAGGAACTTCCGGATGGCAATTTCCCTACCGTAAGTTATCCGAATCCGGAAGCGGCAGAAGCTTTCACACTGGGACTTGGCATGGCAAAAGAACTGGATGCTGATCTGGTGCTGGCAACAGATCCGGATGCTGACCGTCTCGGCGTATATGTAAAAGACAGCAAAACCGGCGAATATCATTCCCTGACCGGAAATATGTCCGGATGCCTGATCGGTGCATATGAGATCAGCCAGAGAAAAGAAAAACAGGGACTTCCGGCAGACGGTGCTTTTGTAAAATCCATCGTTTCCACCAATCTTGCAGATGCCATTGCGGCAGACTACGGTGTAAAACTGTATGAAGTTCTGACCGGCTTCAAGTTTATCGGTCAGAAAATGCTGGAGTTTGAAACAAAAGGAAACGGCACATATCTCTTCGGAATGGAAGAAAGTTACGGATGTCTGCCTGGTACATATTGCCGTGATAAAGATGCAGTGGTTGCTTCCATGGCATTATGTGAGGCTGCAGCATACTATAAGACCCAGGGCAAGACTCTGTGGGATGCGATGCTGGATCTCTATGAGAAATACGGCTATTACAAAGATGATGTAAAAGCCATTACCTTAAAGGGTATTGAAGGACTTGCCAAAATCCAGGAGATCATGACAACTCTGCGCGATAATACACCGGCTCAGATCGGTGAACATAAAGTGCTGAAAGCAAGAGACTACAAGAAGGATACGATCACAGATCTGGAGACAGGTGCAGTGACACCGACGGGTCTGCCGAATTCCAACGTACTGTATTATGAACTTCCGGATGCGGCATGGGTATGTTTCCGCCCGTCAGGTACAGAGCCAAAACTGAAATTCTACTATGGTGTCAAAGCAGACAGCATGGAAGCAGCAGATGCAAAAGCAGCAGAGCTTGGCGCAGCAGTTATGGCTATCGTAGAGCCGATGTTAGGCTGATGGTGCATATGAGCACTAACGAATATCGGCTGTGTGACCTGTTTTCCTTGACAAATACAGGGAAAACAAGTATAAATAGTCTATAATAAAATAAAAAACGGACATTTTTTCGTTCTATAGGAGGAACTTATAATGAACAAAACAGAATTAGTTGCAGCAATCGCAGAGAAAGCTGAATTATCCAAAAAAGATGCAGAGAAAGCTTTAGCAGCATTCACAGATGTTGTAGCAGATACTTTAAAAAACGGTGACAAGATCCAGTTAGTAGGATTTGGTACTTTTGAAGTAGCTGAGCGTGCTGAGAGAACAGGAAGAAATCCACAGACAGGAAAGGATATCGTGATCCCGGCTTCCAAATCTCCGAAATTCAAAGCTGGTAAAGCATTAAAAGATATCGTAAACGCATAATCAGTGATTGTTTTACTTACTGTAATGTAAATGATAATTGGGGCCGTTCCGAACCGGGACAGGCCCCTTTCTACTAGGAGAATCAAGATGAGATTAGATAAATATCTGAAGGTATCCCGTCTGATCAAGCGGCGTACTGTTGCCAATGAAGCCTGTGATGCAGGAAGAGTTATGGTCAACAGCCGAGTGGCGAAAGCATCCCAGGATGTAAAAGTCGGTGATATCATTGAAATCGCATTTGGAAACAAATCTGTCAGAGCAGAAGTTCTGGTTGTGACAGAGACTTCCCGAAAGGAAGAAGCAAAGGAAATGTTCCGCTATTTATAAGCCGGAACAGGAGTCATATTTTTATAGAACCTCCCATATACTGGAAACAGTAAGGGAGGTTTTTTATATGGAAGAGAGACAGGCATCAAGACAGCACAGGGTCATTCTGACAAATCGCGGCACCTGTGCGTTAAATGGAATATCGGATATCTTGTCCTTTGATGTTAATGAGATTTTACTGGAAACAGAGATGGGGATGCTGATGATCCGGGGAATCGATCTGCATGTGAACCGGCTGACTCTGGAAAAAGGCGAGGTGGATCTGTCTGGAAAAATTGATTCCATCCAGTATTCTGACGTCAGCAAAGGAAAAGGATCCCAGGGGGAGTCGCTGCTGGGGCGGCTGTTTAAATAATGAGCAGTGTGCAGATCCTACATCAGGTGCAGCTGTTTGGACAGGCGGTGCTCTTTGGATGTTGTATGCTGCTGGTGTATGATCTGATCCGGATTTTCCGCAGAGTGGCAGCACATGGCGTTGTCTGGATCGCAGTGGAAGATATGTTTTTCTGGGTGATCAGTGCTTTTGTGCTGTTTCAATTTCTGTATCAGGAGGACGATGGCAAGGTGCGGGGATTTGTGATCCTGGCCATGTTTCTTGGCATGCTGCTGTATGGCAGGCTGTGCAGCCGGGGTGTGGTGAAGGGTGGAACCTTTCTGCTTCAGAGATTGTGTGGCGGTGTAAGGAGTTTTTTTCGGGGAATTATGAAACCTGTCAAAATTATGGTGCGCCCCGTTGGTAAATGTGCACAGTGTTTGAGGCGAATTTGTAAAAAAAGAAACAGATATGTAAAAAAACGATTGAAAAAATTGTGGAAAGCAGTTAAAATGGGTTTATATAAGCTTTAGAAGGACATAGTTGGATTGCATATGGAATGTAATGGTTCTGTTAATATCCACTCCGCAGCAGGATTTAGTTAGAGGACAGATTGCAGATGCGTAAAATGAAACAAAGAAAGAAAAGTAAAAATAGAACAGGTAAAATTTGTATTTCCTGCATGGTAGTTGTTTTGACACTGATCATGTCCGTGCAGATCGGACATTTATATCAGGTTAATGAAGGTTACAAACAGGATGAGAAGACCAAACAGGCGCAGCTGAAGGATGAGCAGGAGCGTTCCACGGAGCTTCAGGAAAAGGAAGCATATGTTGGGTCTGACCAGTACATTGTGGATACAGCCAAATCAAAACTTGGCATGACCTATCCGGACGAGATTGTATTTAAAGAAAAATGATTTATTCAATACTTATCAATACTAAGAAGCCATGGAATATTGTTCCGTGGCTTTTGCTGTTGTGTGGGGTGACGTTGAAAAGAATAAATGAAATGAAACGTTGGAATTGAACGCAGGAGGATTCTTTTGCTTAAAAAACATGAAGTACATCCACTCTTTGGTTAAAAAACATGAAGTGCATCCATTCGATGAAATGTTCCATCCTTGAAAGAATTTTGACGAAATGTTTCGGAAAAACGAACAGGTATTTGACAAAGATTTTACGGTGCCGGACGTAGAATTACTTCCTGAAGATTCTTGAATGAAACAAAATCAGGGAGGAATGTAAAATGAGACGATTCAATTTTAATCTGAAACATGTGCTGGTGTGTATGGCAGCGCTGTTGTCGCCACAGTTTCAGCTGGCGGGAGTATATCCGCTGGTTCCGGCACTTTTTATGACGGGATTTGTATGTGGTGTGAACCGCAGCCTGTTATTTCTGTGCAGTATCTGTGGTCTGCTAATCCTGGCACCGGTGTCTGTGATGGTCAAATATGCACTGGTTATATTATTGAGTGCAGCACTGGTGTGGGGGCTGGAACAGTATACGGGGCATTGCCGTACCCATGTGGCGGGAGCATTGTGTGGCGGTGTTACGGTAGTGGTTGGACTGTGTTGGAACGGACTGCATCTGCCGGGGACCTCCGGGCTTGTGATCCGCATTTGCGAAGGCATTCTGGTGACCGGATTTATCTATGTGGTGAGCCGGCTGGTTATGATGATCCCGGACTGGGAGCCCCGGAGTGAGATGCCGGTGGTTATGTATGCACCGGGTGGCCGGCGTCTGAATGAGTATGCGGAATCTTTTGAAAAACTGTCCCGTACGTTTCGGAAAATGAACCGATACAAAGAGGATTTTTCTGCAGAGGAACTGGGACGGATGCAGACGGAGGTGACGGGGCGGATCTGTGCGTCCTGTAATCAGTGTGCGATTTGCTGGGAAGAGGATACGATGCCGATGTATCAGATCTTGTACCGGTTTCTGCAGGCACTGCAGCGGGGCAGGGAGACAGATGTGCAGGAGCGTGCCACCGAGTTGGGGGAATACTGTCCGTATCGGGAAGATCTGATCGAACAGGTACAGCTGGTATTTGAAAAAGCGCATTTGAATATGGCCTGGTATAACCGGCTGCAGGAAAACCGGGATGTGATCGCACAGCAGCTCGATGCCATGGCATATATTATGGAGGACTGCGCGAATGAAGAGACGGATGTGACAGCGAAGGAAGGCAAAATTACAGCATCCATGCGTTATGCCTGGAAGGAGTTGGGAGTGCTGGTGGAGCAGCTGAGGATCCTGGAGAACAGTCATGGAAAATGGCAGGTGCTGTTTCAGGGAAGAACCAGGGGCAGCAAGTGTATATCTGTCCGGGAAATGGCCAGACTAATCAGTGGTGTCAGCGGACGGGGATTTGCACCGGCGAAAGACAGTAAGGCATTGCTGGGGACAGAATCACAGTCACTGATATTTTGTGAGAACAGCCGCCTGACAGCCGGATACGGTGTGGCGCGTGCCGTGCGGGAGGACGAGCAGGTGTCCGGAGATAATTTCTCTTTTCAGATGTTGGATAACGGCTGCTGTGTCATGGCTGTATCCGATGGCATGGGAAGTGGTTATGCAGCTTGTAAAGAGAGTGAAATGGTGATAGATTTAATAGAGAAATTCATGGAAGCCGGTTTTTTGCCGGATACGGCACTGCGCATGATGAATTCCGCCATGGTGACCCATGGAGAACATAATCTGTTTTCTACTGTGGATCTTATGCGTCTGGATCTGGACAGTGGAGAGGCGGCGTTTTACAAAATTGGTGCCGCCACGACGTTTATCCGCCATGGAAAAGAGGTGCGGATGGTCACACAGAAGAGCATGCCGGTAGGGGTGTTTGTAGGACAGCAGGTACCGAAGGTGACGGAACAGCTGGCAGACGGAGATTTTGTCATTATGGTAACGGATGGCGTGCTGGAGCATCTGCACGTCCGGGATGCAGGAGAAACCATCTGCGAGGTGATCCGTGGAATTGATACAAACAATGCGGCAGAGTTTTCAAGACTGGTACTGGAACAGGTGCTGCTCTATACCGGTGGCCGTGTCCGGGACGATATGACGGTGCTGACTGCCGGAATCTGGAGCCGGTAGCGAACGGAGAGAAGAATGCAAAAGAAAATACAAATATTTATGGAACAATATCATATGATAGAAAATGGAGATCATGTCGTGGCCGGAGTGTCCGGCGGAGCGGATTCAGTCTGTCTTCTGCGGGTGTTGTGTGAGTTGCGGGAGTGCATGGGATTCTCCCTGTCGGCAGTGCATGTAGAGCATGGCATACGGGGCGCTGAGAGCCTGTCAGATGCAGCATTCGTCAGAGAACTGTGTGCGGCATTGGAAGTTCCGCTGCTGTCCTTTTCTGTGGATGCTCCGGGCCGGGCCGGTGCACGGCATCAGTCTCTGGAGGAGGCAGCCCGGGATCTGCGGTATGAAAGCTTTTATGCGGCATGCAGGCAGCTGGGGGCAAATCGTCTGGCGGTGGCCCATCACGGCGATGATTGTGCGGAGACGCTGCTATTTCATCTGAGCAGGGGAACCGGCATCCGGGGACTGTGTGGTATCGTGCCGGTGCGTAAGCTGGAACAGGTGGAAGCCACACTGATCCGGCCATTATTATGTCTGACCAGAGAAGAAATTGAAAAATTGTTGCAGGATTTTGACCAGGATTACCGGACAGACAGCACAAATCTGGATGAAAACCTGAGCAGAAACCGGATTCGCAGTCAGGTGCTGCCGCAGCTTCGTCAGATCAATTCTGCAGCAGTTCCGCATATGGTGCGGACGGCAGGCTATATGGAAGAAGTATGTGCCTATCTGGATACGGCAGCCTGGGAAGCAGGGGCACATCTGATCCAATATGTGCCGGAGGCAGAGCATCCACAGGAAATCCGGATCCGGCGCAGTGGGTTTGCAGATCTTCCCGGTGTGCTGCAGAGAAATCTCCTGCAGCGGCTGCTGGGGGAACTGGCAGGCAGCCGTAAGGATATCACGGCGCTGCATGTGGAACAGGTGCAGGCACTGTTTGCCGCACAGGTTGGAAAACAAAGTGACCTTCCTTATCAGATGCGGGCAGAAGCCGGTTATGATGAGATTTATCTGAAGAGAAAGAATACAAAGAATCTGCGTAACCCACAAAGGGCAAGCAATCATGCTGAAAATACAGATTATACAGAAAAGATATCCGGGAATATACGAAAGACAGAGCAGAAGGGTGACGGAAAAGAAAGTGACAGAGTGATTCCGGTGCAGACGCTGGATATCTCCGGTATGACACAGCAGTTTAACGGACTGGAAATAACCGCTGAATTACTTCCTTTTGATGGAAATTTTCAACAAATTCCGGAAAAAACATATACGAAATGGTTTGATTATGATAAAATTAAAAATACTGTTCAGATAAGAACACGCCGTCCCGGAGACCGGATCCAGGTGCAATCCGGAGGCGGTCATAAGAAACTGAAAGATTATCTGATTGACAGCAAAATCCCGCAGAATCAGCGGGATTCACTGGTGCTTCTGGCAGACGGAAAAGAGATCATCTGGGTTGTCGGGATGCGGATCAGTGAGGCATATAAAATAACACAGGAGACAAAACGCATTCTGTCCATGTGCGTCAATGGAGGAGAAGAAAAAAATGAGTGAAAAAATTCGTGTGATGTTTTCAGAAGAACAGGTAAACGAAAAGATTAAAGAACTGGGAGCACAGATCAGTGCAGATATGAAGGGTGAACCGGTAAAAATCATCTGTATTTTAAAAGGCGCAAGCTTTTTTGCGTGTGAACTGGCAAAACGTATCACCGTCCCGGTTTTTATTGATTTTATGTCCGTGTCCAGTTACGGTGACGGTACAGAGTCATCCGGTATTGTGCGTATCATCAAAGATCTGGATGATTCCATTATAGGTGAGAACGTGCTGATCGTGGAGGATATCATTGATTCCGGTCGTACATTAAGCTATCTGGTAGAGAACTTAAAGAGCCGTGGAGCCAAAACCGTACGTCTGTGCACACTGATGAGCAAACCATCCCGCCGTGTGGTAGATGTGCCGGTAGATTACATCGGCTATGAGATTCCGGATGAGTTTGTCGTAGGATACGGCCTGGATTATGCACAGAGATACCGCAACCTTCCGTATGTCGGTGTTGTGGAATTTGAATAGAAAGAGAGGAACTTTGAAATTGAAACGTAATTTTAGAGGCCTTGGATTGTATGTGGTGATTTTCCTGATCATCATTCTGGGCTGGTATTCTTTCGGTTCCAGGGGAATCGGAACAAATACCTGCACACAGGCAGAATTTGAGCAGGCACTGAAGGATGACAAGATCAATTCCATCGTGATCAAACAGAACGAGGAAGTTCCTACCGGTACGGTGACGATTCTGCTGAAGGATGGAACCCGCGAACTGATGAATGTATCGGATGTAGGGGTTACTCAGAAAACACTGAAAGAGGCAGATTTTTACAATTATACACTGAAAGATGTACCGGGTGAAAACTGGGTAGTACAGATTTTACCGACCCTGCTGATGGCAGGCATTCTCATTTTCTTTATCATGAGTATGAATGCACAGTCCGGAGGCGGCGGTAATTCCAAGATGATGAATTTCGGTAAAAACCGTGCGACGCTGACCATGGGCGAGAATGTGAAAGTCCGCTTCAAAGATGTAGCAGGTCTGAATGAAGAAAAAGAGGAACTGGAAGGAATGGTTGATTTCCTGAAGGATCCGGGCAAATATACAAAACTCGGGGCACGTATTCCGAAAGGTGTTCTGTTAGTGGGACCTCCGGGTACCGGAAAAACATTGATCGCAAAGGCAGTAGCCGGTGAGGCGGGAGTACCGTTCTTCTCTATCTCCGGTTCTGACTTCGTGGAAATGTTTGTCGGTGTCGGTGCTTCCCGTGTCCGCGATATGTTTGCAGAAGCCAAAAAACATGCACCGTGTATCGTATTTATTGACGAGATCGATGCAGTTGGACGCCGACGTGGAACCGGTATGGGCGGCGGACATGATGAGCGTGAGCAGACATTGAACCAGCTGCTGGTAGAGATGGACGGTTTTGGTATCAATGAGGGCATCATCGTTATCGCAGCAACGAACCGTGTGGACATTCTTGATCCGGCATTGCTGCGTCCGGGCCGGTTTGACCGTAAAGTATATGTAGGGCGTCCGGATGTGGGCGGTCGTGAACAGATCCTTTCCGTTCATGCGAAAAATAAACCGCTGGCAGATGATGTGGATCTGAAACAGATTGCCCAGACTACGGCAGGATTTACCGGTGCAGATCTGGAAAACCTGCTGAACGAAGCTGCCATTATTGCAGCAAAAGATCAGCGGATGTACATTTGCCAGAATGATATCAAGAAAGCATTTATCAAAGTAGGCATCGGTGCCGAGAAAAAGAGCCGCATTATTACAGATAAGGAAAAACGAATTACAGCATTCCATGAGGCTGGTCATGCGATTCTGTTCCATCTGCTTCCGGATGTTGGGCCGGTTTATACAGTTTCCATTATCCCGACAGGCGTGGGAGCCGCAGGTTATACCATGCCGCTGCCGGAAAAAGACGAAATGTTCCATACAAAGGGACAGATGCTTCAGGAGATCATCGTAGATCTTGGCGGTCGTGTGGCAGAAGAACTGATTTTTGAGGATGTCACTACAGGCGCATCCCAGGATATCAAGCAGGCTACTTCTCTGGCGAAGTCTATGGTTACCAAGTACGGAATGTCTGAAGATGTGGGACTGATCTGCTATGACGATGAGGAGGAAGTCTTTATCGGAAGAGATCTGGGACACACCAGAGGATACAGCGAGTCAGTGGCTACCAGAATTGATGGCGAGATCAAACGGATCGTGGATGAGTGTTACGCAAAAGCACGTCAGATGATCCGTGAGCATGAGGATGTGTTGCATCGTTGTGCAGAACTGCTTCTGGAAAAAGAAAAAATCAACCGTGATGAGTTCGAGGCGTTATTTGAGGAAAAAACTGTAGAAGCGTCTGCTGAGTAAGAATTTGTTGGAAATGCACCATGGTTTGTGCGATATTTCCGTAAAATGCGGAGAAGGTTTCTTGCGGGTAATGACAAAAGTGCATAAAAACAATGAACAAAATTTGTGAACTTTATGCACACTTATTTACTGGGATTTGCTATTATACTAACTGTAAATACCCCCAATACATTATATAGTTTTTTGCTACCCCCATAGTAAAAAATACCTTCTCCTTTTGAAAGAGACAGCAGATCGATTGGCTGTCTCTTTTATTTTTTGTGGTTAAACGGAACGTTTTGAGATAATACGAAATCGGGAAATCTTTTCTCAGCAGCTAGTCACTCGTTACCTTCATTTCACTGCGGTTTCATCGCGCTCGTTCCCGGCTCCTATAGAAGCTGGTCGCCTCCCACTCGCGCAAAACCTTGTGAAAATCAGTCACTCGCTAAATCGCTTGCCGAGAAAAGATTTCCCGATTTCTTATGTTATGTAAAATGTGTGTTCTGTTTCTATAATGTTGGCTGATAAAGCACACTATGTGTAACAAATAATATTAAAAAACATATAAGATGCTACTGTTTGCATTAATAGTATGATAGAAAAATAAGTATTTACCGAGGGAAAAGAAATGACATATGATTCAGTACAGAAATTTAACAGTGTGGAAAATTATATTCTGCAAATGCGGCCGATCCTGAGAAAGCGGGCGTTATTCTCTGATGGAACGGCAGATTACCGGATGCCGCCGGAACCAAAGGCAGGTGACACCGTGAAAATTCGTTTCCGGACCGCTGCCGATAATGTGGACCTGGTGGTGCTCTGCCATGAAGATGAGCACATTGAAATGCATCTGGCAGATTGTGATCGTGATTTTGACTATTATGAGGCGGAAATCCGTGTCGGTGAGGAACAGTACAAATATCATTTTGAAATCATATCCGGTATGCTGCGCTGTACCTATGACCGGGCAGGTGTATCCAGAGATTTCCGGCCACAGTACGAGTTTTGCATCATTCCGGGATTTTCTACGCCGGAGTGGGCAAAAGGTGCGGTTATGTATCAGATTTTTACCGATCGCTTCTGTAACGGAGATATCTCCAATGACGTGAAAACCGGTGAATATTATTACATCAACCGTCAGACAAAGCAGGTAGAAAACTGGGATAAATGTCCGGAAGATTTTGACGTGGCAAACTTCTATGGTGGTGATCTGGCAGGTGTACTGTCCAAAATGGATTATTTGGAAGAACTTGGTGTGGAAGTGCTCTACTTCAATCCGTTGTTTGTGTCCGCATCCAGTCACAAGTATGATACACAGGATTACGACTATATCGATCCACATTTTGGTGTGATCGTAGAGGATGGCGGCGAACCGATGCCGCAGGACTGCTGCGACAATCGCCAGGCTTCTCTGTATAAGGCCCGTGTAACAAATAAGAAAAATCTGGAGGCCAGCAACCAGTTATTTATCAAACTGGTAGAGGAGGCGCACCGCCGTGGCATGCGTGTCATTCTGGATGGCGTGTTCAATCACTGTGGATCCTTTAACAAATGGCTGGATCGGGAAAAAATATACGATGATGCAGAAGACTTTGAGCCAGGTGCTTTTGCAACAAAGGACAGCCCATACCATAGTTATTTCCATTTCCAGAATGACAACGCATTTCCGGATAATCTGACATACGAGGGCTGGTGGGGACACGATACTTTGCCAAAGTTGAATTATGAGGAGTCTCCGGAACTGGAAGCCTATATTCTCAATGTGGCGAAAAAATGGGTATCTCCGCCATACAATGCAGACGGCTGGCGTCTGGATGTGGCAGCTGATTTGGGACACAGCCAGGAGTATAACCACCTGTTCTGGAAAAAGTTCCGTAACGTGGTAAAAGAGGCAAACCCGGAAGCACTGATCCTGGCAGAACATTACGGCGATCCGAAAGACTGGCTGCAGGGTGATCAGTGGGACAGCGTCATGAACTATGATGCTTTTATGGAGCCGATGACCTGGTTCCTGACCGGTATGGAAAAACACAGTGATGAATATAAAGACTATATGTTGGGCAATATAGAAAATTATGAGAATACCATGACACACTATATGGCAAGTTTTGCAACATCTTCTCTGCAGTGTGCAATGAACCAGCTGTCCAATCATGATCATTCCCGCTTCCTGACCAGAACAAACCATAAGGTGGGACGGGCGGCAAATCTGGGAACACAGGCAGCTTCGGAAGGTGTTAATAAAGGGATCATGAAAGAGGCAGTTGTCATTCAGATGACCTGGCCGGGTGCTCCGACACTGTATTATGGAGATGAAGCAGGTCTGTGCGGATTTACGGATCCGGATAACCGCAGAACGTATCCGTGGGGAAAAGAAGATAAAGCTCTGATCCGTTTTCATCGGGATATGATTCGGATTCATCGGGAAAATCCTGCACTTCGCACCGGTTCTGTCAAGTTTCTGCGCGGAGATCGAAATATCCTCTGCTATGCGAGATTTAACCGGGCACAGCAGTTTATCATTGTAGTAAATAACGATGGTTATACAAGAAGTATGGAGATTGGCGTGTGTGGGGCCGGGGTACCGTCTTCCTGTCAGATGACACAGATCATGTATTCTTCGGAAGACAATTATTCCATGGCACCGGTAACCTATCAGGTAGAAAGAAGTTATCTGAAACTGACGCTTCCAAAATATTCTGCTGTTGTGTTGCGACATCAGTCAGAAGAGGACTAAAACAACACATATAAACACTAATTTAATCTGACAGAATTAGTTGAATAAGCCATGTAGGCTATGCTATACTTGGATTGTAACAAGAGGTGATGAAACAAAAGTTTGTAAGATTCAGAACAAACTTCCTGTTCAACATTTTAATATCGTAGGTGTTATTTTTAAAAGAATTGTTACTGTTCACACGCGCCATTCGCAAAAGAGCTCGCTTGCGAGCGATACTTCTTGAACTTGGTTCAAGAAGGCAAACGCTTACGCTACTACTTTTGCTCATAAAAAGGCGCTCCCTTCATCATTATGTATCCAAATATTTCCTCATGCAAGCATGATCAATATTTGAATACATATGATGAGTGAACTGTAACAAAGAATTCATAGTATAGCAGTATTCATACTTTCTTTTGTTGTCAAACAAATAGTGACATGGTACAATGAGCGCAGCGAATGAAACGCTGTGTAACTTGTAATACCAGAAATCGGGATAGACCTATCATATGGTAGCATAGTGTCTGATTCGCAAAAACAAAAGAAAAAGATGTAGGTTTATAAGGAATCTATCAGGAGGAATGGCTATGCTGGAGAATGATTTAACAAATATTGAGATGTTGATAATGAAATGTATCTGGGATACACCGGAAGAACTGGCCTTATCACAGTTGGTAACAATGGTGAATGAGCGGTTTGATAAAAACTGGAGACCGCAGACAATTTCTACCTATCTGGCACACCTGGTGAGAAAGAACTATCTTACCATGCGCAGATCTGGAAAAGTTTTTCTTTATCATCCGGAAGTAACAGAGGAAGAATACCGTTCATCTCAGATGGATGAGTTAGTTCATTACTGGGGAGAACCGGGAACACCGACAGAGTTTCTTTCAGCATTGTTTGTAAAGGGTGAGAAAGAAAAAAATTCAGAGGAAAATCTGAAAGATTTAAGAAGCTTAATGGATGAACTGGATTAATTTTTTCTTTTATGTAATTGTTTTGAATTCGCTGACCGGTACGGTTGCATATCTGTTGTGCAAACTTCTGGCACTGGTCGCAAAGAAATATAATGCAATACGGATCATATATCCGCTGTATCGGCTGGTATTGCTGTTTTATATTGTGCCGTTGGGATATATCTATATCAGGTGCAAAGTTGGATTTTTCTATGGATCAGCCGCTATCGGAGATGGCTTTTTTGGGAATCTCGAAATTCATTTGCTGATTCAGCTATGCCTGGTGACATGGATTATAGGTATGATTGGTATTTGTGTAGTATATTATGCGGGAAAGTGGAAAAAGTACCGTATAATGTATCGAAATAATCTTCCGTTTCGTGGAGATGAGTACCGTGCAATTTTGAGGCGTTTTTATCCTAAGAAAAATTGGAATCGTATTAGATTTAGTACGAATTTTACGGTTGATTCGCCTTGTGTTATGGGGATTTTTCATCATACGATTGCATTCAAAACATTGAATTATTCAATAGAAGATATCGAGATAATTTTAATGCATGAAAGTACACATATTGTACGCAAAGATAACTTCGGAAAGAAAATTGCAATGGTCATAGTTCTTATCAATTGGTTTAATCCTGTGTTACGCTTTTATCTGGAAGACTTGGATGCATGGGGCGATATTTCCTGTGATATTCATGTGTGCAGCCGCTTTTTAGGTGGACATGCTAGAAAATATTTTGATCTTTTATGGCGATTTAGCCAGATGGAAGAACAGTATTCTGAAAATTTACCTGCTTTTGTTTCGAAACTAAACAGTGAGCAGTCATTGGGAAAGAGAGTGGAGTATATGATTAGATGGCAGAAAGCAGGAAAGAAAACGGGAGTAAGTGTATTATTGGCACTGACTTTGGTGATTGGCAGTTCGGTGACAGCATTTGCATCAAGCGTACAGGTAGCAAGTCAGCAGAATAATTTATATTGTAAGACTAGAGTGCAAGAAGTGGACGTAGTGAATAACGACGATTTACAGGAGTATGTGATTCCGGCAGATCAGGTGGATGAGGAAAAATGGGACAATGCGATTGTTTATGACGATGCGTTATTAGAACCATTAAGCATACAGAGAAATTTTGACTGGAAAATACCAGGGAATAATTTTGCTCGTTCAATAGGTTTTATTAAAAAAGCAGGTTCCACTATTGTTGTTTCCTGCTATGTATATGATGATAGATATCATCATGTCGGTATCCGCAGACCGGATGGTTCGATGCTTTATGTTAACGGAATGCATCAGGTTACAAAGACATTTAACTGCGAGACCACAGGTACTTATTATGTGTATGTAGAGAATATGAGATCCAAACAAATCCGTGCAGCAGGCTATTTTATTAGATAGTATGGTTTTGAGATACACGACGTATCACATTGTACATAGCGGAGTAGTTGAATGATGTACCCTATGCGTGTCGTTATAAGGAGAATATCAGAAGATTTGATCTGAAATTATTTCCGTCGGGAAGGTGTCCGCTGTATAAAAAAATAAATGGATGAAAAAGAGATAAAAGAAAGCGTCAGCAGAAGTGCTTTGTTCTGGACAGAGTACACCTGCTGACGCTTTGCTCTTTTTGAGAGGAAATTACGATGAATTTCTTCTCAAAAAATTTCAAAAATAATTAGCACTCAACTCTTGATAATGGAAGTCGATTTTTGTCCTGTAGACCAAATGGCATGGATAAGAGCTGCTAATCAACACAAAGCGATTGCGGAAGAGATTATTCTCAAGGAATTGATTTATATTTAAATGAAAGTGATAAGGTCGTGGATTGCAACCTCATTATTATGTGAGAACATGAAATAGCAGTAGGAATAATGAGAAAAATAGGGTAATATAACAGTAAGCAGTTAGTGTGGTTTTGAAATGCCAATTTGGCATTTCAAGTTATATAAGGGAATTGGAAAAATTGATTCTGGAAATGGGATCGGATTTTGCATTTTTAGCAAGACAGAAACATTTGGTACTGAATGGCAAGAAGAATTATGCAATTTTCAAGGATGTTTTGACTAAAATGAAGTAAGGAGGACTTGCGTATGATGACGGATGAAAAAATCAAAAATTCCAGTGAGCTAGAGTTTGCTGTATTTTGCATTGAAAATGTAGCGGCAAAGCTTGGGGTGGATGCAGAACGTGTTTATCAGGCATTTACCGAACAGAGTGACATTCTGAACGGATATATTGTCCCAGAATATGAAGTGCTGCATACCCAGAGCCGGGAATATATCGTTGATGACCTCCTTGATCTGATGAAAGAAAGGGGTGTGGAAGTATGATTCTCTATCATGGTTCTTTCTTAGAGATTGTAAAGCCGGATTTGGCTCATTCCCGCCCTAACGTAGATTTTGGGCGTGGCTTTTATGTCACGCCGCTGTATGAACAGGCTGCGAAGTGGTGCGGTAAATTCAAACGCCGTGGGAAAGATGGCATTATCTCCCGGTATGAATACGATGAAAGCCAAGAAAACGAGCTGAAAACGCTGAAATTCGATTCTTATTCTGAAGAATGGCTGGATTTCATTCTGAACTGCCGCAGTGGAAAAGATTCGACAGATTATGACCTTGTTGTGGGTGGTGTTGCCAATGATAAGGTGTTCAATACTGTGGAGCTGTTCTTTGATGGGCTGATTGATAAGGCGGAAGCTATCAATCGCCTGCGTTATGAAAAGCCGAACCTGCAAATATGTTTCCGCACAGAGAAAGCATTGTCTCTGTTGCATTTTGAAGGGAGTGAAACACTATGACAGCAAATCCAATTTTGCTTCAGAAAAAATATAGCCGTATTATTGAATGTTTTGCTAAACAGCAGGGACTTTCACTGGATGCGGCATTGGATTTCTTTTATCATTCCCAGGTCTATCAGCTGATCCGTGATGGTGTTTCTGATATGCACTGCATGAGCGATGCGTATTTGGCAGAGGAATTGAAACTGGAATATGAGGAGAAAGTGCCTGAAAATGCGGTAGTAAAGGAGAAAAGAAACTGCGGCTGATGAAGATGCTTTAAGCAAAGCACTGAGCTCAATTTCTTCATCAATCAAGTAAAAATATGGTGGTTAGGACTGTTAAAGAGAGCGAGGTGTTACGATGACCATAGAAGAAATTCTTGCAGGAGAATCGAAGAATGTGAAGTTCAAAGAGAACCTGCCGGAGAAAAGCATCAAATATATGAAGTCTGTGGTTGCCTTTGCAAATGGAACCGGAGGAAAAATCATTTTCGGAATTGCCGATAAAACCAGAGAGGTTGTTGGCTTTGACAAGGAAGATGTGTTCAAGAAAATGGACGCCATTGCCAATGCCGTATCAGACAGCTGTGAACCAGCAATCATCCCGGATATTACGTTACAGACGGTTGATGGCAAGACTGTTATTGTGGTAGAGGTTTCTGAGGGCAGACAGCGCCCGTATTATATCAAAGCTCTTGGCAGAGATGGTGGTGTATATGTCCGTGTCGCCGGAACTACCCGTCTTGCCGACGAGTATATGGTAAAGGAACTGCTGTTTGAGGGCAGTAACCGTTACTACGATCAGGCTTTGTGTACGGGACTGAATATCACGGATGAAGATATTGATGCTCTTTGCAAAGCGATGAAAGAACAGGCAGTCAAGAATGCCCATAATGAGGAACAGAAAGCATCCATCAAAGATGTCGGCAGACAGCAGTTGCGTTCCTGGGGTGTTTTGATTGAGCGTGATGGAAAAGACTATCCGTCCAATGCCTTTGCTATTTTGACAGGCAGCGGTGGGCTTCATGTCGCAACTCAATGTGGCGTGTTCAAAGGTACAACGAAAGCGGTATTTGTTGACCGTAGAGAATATACCGGTCCGCTTTGGGAGCAGATAGACGAAGCATTTCAGTTTGTTTTGAGAAATATTCATCTGGGTGCTACCATTGTAGGAATTTATCGGCAGGATATTTATGAGATTCCACCGGATGCCATTCGTGAGTTGATTATCAATGCCATGGTACATCGTAGTTATCTGGATCATGGTACGATACAGGTTGCGGTATATGACAACCGATTGGAAATTACTTCTCCAGGAAAGCTGCCAATGGGACAAACGATGGAGCGTATGAAAGAAGGCTATTCCAAAATCGGAAATTGAATCAAACAGGGTTGGCGATAAGTATTCAGACAAAATATTTGTCACAATAAATAACAATAGTAATACGGAAGTATGGAAAGCCTGTATACAATCCGGACATTCCAAACGACACCGCCCACCGGAGTTATGAGAGACAGGGCATTGACAGGGTATCAGAGATACATGAGGGGGATCGGCTGCCACCAGCAGGAAGAAAGAGCCGGGAATAACAAGGCAATGCAGGAGCAGAGCACAGGGGAGAATAAACGGCAGTATCAAATAATGAACATAAATACGAAAAAAGGTGTGGAATTATTTTTGAATTGTGGTAAAATGTTTTAGAACCTAAAAGAAGATATAAAATAAAATAGGGGAATTTATTGATAAGGAGTATTTTTCGTGACAGAAGATAAACGTTCTATTATTCAAATGGTAGCAGGCCTGATCGAACAGGGCAAAAAGAATCAGGATAAGATCGCATACAGCAAAATCCTGGATACATTTTCAGGGGTAGAGATTTCCTCTGAGCAGTTTGACAACATTTTAAAAGTTTTAGAAGATAACAAGATCGAAGTCCTTCGCTCAAAAAATGACATGGAGCAGACGGTTTCTTTGTCTGCAAAGGAGAAAGAACCGGATGAGGTGGATGACGAAGAACTGGAAGAAAGTAAGATTCTTTTGGATATTGATGATGATATTGAGGAAGATTCCGAGGAAACTATCGATGAAGATCTGTCGGTTATGGAGGGGGCGGATAACCCGGCCCCGGTGCGTCAGTATTTAAAGACGAACGGACAGGTACGTCAGCTTACCATGGACGAAGAGCAAAAGAATGCCAAGAGGATTAGTGGAGATACTCAGAAAGCACAACAAGAACTGATAGAAACCAAACCCAGACTGGGAGTAGCTTTTGAC
>ENA-OQKO01000309-OQKO01000309.1-human-gut-metagenome-genome-assembly--contig:-NODE-309-length-53784-cov-13.445385_pt1 | contig 53784 bp, 68 predicted proteins | sample MGYA00242777_ERZ504796 | MGnify/ENA primary metagenome ERZ504796 (study PRJEB26092, sample SAMD00036404) | human gut metagenome | host: Homo sapiens | study: EMG produced TPA metagenomics assembly of... | reverse complement strand
TGGTGATGATTTTGGTGAAGAAGGTTTTTATATTTTCTAAAACCATGATCATCTGTTTGCTCTGCCCACTTTTATGTGGGCTATTTTTCTTTTGGAAAGGAGCCAAAGGCGAACTTTCCTATAAAGTTAAAAAGTGCCATCTTTTTCTGTTACAAAAAAGATGGCACTTTTGATCTGTGACAAATATTTAATTAAATTTTGTGTAATGAATGAAGTCTCCCAAATAATCATATCCAAACTGGTACACCAGTATATTTCTGATCACCGCATATCCAAAGAAAATACACACTCCCAAAATCAACATCCACAATCTCGGCTTCATGCTCTTCATCTCTCTGGCTGTCAGTTTCTTTACCATCCATCCTGCAATACACCATAGAAACATAACCCCGGTATATACAACGGTTGGATTACATAAAAATGCTCTCTCAATATCCAAATGCAGCAGTGCAATCACACTTCTTGTCCCGCCGCATGCCGGACAATAGAAATGCGTTACTTCCTTAAAGAAGCATGGCATACTTCCTATGATCTTATATAGAGTCATCATTTTCATCGATATATGTATCATAATGTGTATTAAACTCTTTCATTTCATTCTGAAAATCCGAACTAAGCAAAATATTCACAACAAAAACTGTGATCAAGATCACAGAACCAATGATGCCTATAATCCCACAGATCAATCCTGCTTTCGCCTTATTTCCTCTTGTTCCTCTGACTTCTGGTGTCACCGCAAAACAAATGACCGCTGCAATCCCAATGATAATTGCGATTGGCGTGCAGCAACAACTGACCATACATACAACTGCTATGATTCCAAGGATCATTGTTGCGATCGCAATTCCACTTGTCTGCTCCTGCTGTGGTTGTTCTATGTGATCATCTTCGTAACGATATCGTCTGTATGAATCATCATCTTGTGTATGATATTCTTGTGTTGAATCTTCATCTTTGATCTCGTATCCAGTATACGGATCGTATCTCTTATCTTCCATATTTTTTTCCTCTACTTTCTAATGTAGCGAATCATTCCAGGCCCTAATTTATCCGTTGGACGAGAAATAAATTCATGTTTGTGATAAAATGGTTCTCTTCCGATCGCACACATCAGATCCAGCATGATCTCGGTTCCTTCTTCACAAAGATTCTCTACATACTCGATCAGATCTTCTATGATTGCACTTCCGATTCCATAATGCTGATAATCTGGATGAATCATTAAATCCTGAATGTAACAAATGACCGCACCGTCACCTACAAGTCGTCCCATTCCAACAATCTTGGCATCAATGTATGCGCAGACGATATACAAACTGTTATCTAAGGCTTTCTTCGCCTGTGTTCTTGATAATGGTTTAAAGTTGACCGCTTTTCTTAATTCCAGATACGTATCAACTCCTACATTATTTGATACTAGTGTTACTAATTTCATTCTTTCCTTGTCTTCTTTCTTCTATATAATATGTTTCTCTTCCTAATGTCAAAATTATTTCTCTGATTGGCTATCATCTTATCACGAATTTTATCACATTACAAGAAATGAATCTTTCTTATTATATTTTATAATTTTATACACAATAAAACAGGTGATTTTTATTTTTTTCCACAAAAATCACCTGTTTCTTCTATATAATAGTAGATATTTTAAGAACTAATCCTGTAATGCATCTACATCACGTTCTCCGGTACGGATCTTAACTACATTCCTTACTTCGTAACTGAAGATCTTCCCGTCACCAACTTCTCCTGTAAATGCAGATTTCTGAATAGCTTCGATCGTTTTTCTTTCCCATTCTTCAGAAGATACGACGATCTCAAATTTAATCTTTGGACGCATCATCATATCAACTTTTGTTCCACGGATAACTTCTGTAAAACCTTTCTGTGCTCCGCATCCCATAACCTGTGATACTGTGATTCCATTAACTCCGATTTTATTTAAAGCTTCTTTGACATCTTCGAATTTCTCTTCTCGAACGATTGCATTAATTTTGATCAACATATATTTTCACCTCTTTTAATCTAAACCATTAAAACTTGGGTAAGCATTCTCTCCGTGTTCTGATACATCCAATCCGACTTTCTCGGCTCTTTCTTCAACTCTTAATGGAGTAAAGATACGGACAATCGCGATACAGATCAGGCTTCCGACTACTGCAACTGCGATAGATACAAGAATCCCTATGATCTGTGCTACAAACAATCTTGTTTCTCCAAACACTAATCCATTCCATTTTGCGACTCCATTGATGGATGTCATTCCAAATAATCCTGTTGCAATACCACCCCAGATACCACCGATTCCGTGACATCCAAATGCATCCAATGCATCATCAATCTTTAATTTTCCTTTGATCAGTTTTACACCGAAGTAGCAGATTGGGCTTACTAATAATCCACAGATCACTGCTGCCCACATTGGAACAAATCCGGCTCCCGGTGTGATTGCTACCAGTCCGATAACTAATCCTGTGGAAGCTCCGACTAAAGTTGTTTTTCCTTCTGAAAATACTTCGATCAACATCCATGAAACAAGAGCTGCGGCTGCTGAAACAGATGTTGTCATAAATGCATGTGCTGCAAGTCCATTTGCTGCAAGAGCACTTCCTGCATTGAATCCGTACCATCCAAACCATAACAGTGCAGCTCCTAAAAATACAAATGGTGTATTATGTACGTGGTAGACTCCCTGGTCATATCCACGACGTTTTCCAAGTGTTAAAGCTAATACCAGACCGCTGACCCCTGATGTGATATGAACAACATTTCCTCCTGCGAAATCGACAGACCCGATCTCTGCTAAGAATCCTCCTTCTCCCCATACCATATGTGCCATTGGGTAGTACACGATCAATGACCATAAGATAATAAAAAGAACTAATGCTTTAAATTTCATTCTTCCTGCAACAGATCCTGTGATCAGTGCTGGTGTGATCATTGCAAACATCATCTGAAATGCTGCAAATGCAAGGTTTGGAATCGTATCTGCGTATGGTCCTGGTTTCATTCCAACTCCGTTAAAGCCAAACCATTTTGCTCCTCCAATGATCCCTGCATGGTTTCCACCGAAAGATAGTGCATATCCAACAAGTACCCACATGATCACGGAAACTCCCATGATAAATACACACTGCATCATCGTGTTCCCAACGTTTTTCCTTCGTACCATTCCTCCATAGAAAAATGCAAGGCCTGGTGTCATAATAAATACAAATGCTGCACATAGCAGAATAAATGCTGTATCTCCTGCGTTCATAGTATATTCCTCCATTCTCATTTTCAACTATGCTTCTATGCTCGTCAGAGTAGCTGGTTCTGACATTATTGAAAATCTCTCGAGAGAATGTTTTTATTAACTAATTCTAGCTAATAAAAAAGGAGCCAAAGCACACTTTTCTTTATGCTTTGACTCCTTCGTCACGTTTATAGTAACAAAAGGTGTTTTAAAATGCAAGATTTATTTATGTATTTTTATCAAGACAATTGTGATTTGAATGACGGAAATTATTGGTGGAATATTATAAAAAGAGATCATTTGTCTGCAACCCACTTGCGTTCGGACTCCCACTTGAATTTTTCAATCTTGTAATTGTCCACACTTTAGACTTCTGGTATATGATAAAAAATAAATAAATGATCGGAAGCGCAGCATTAGAATTTTGCCACGTTTTTTACGGATTCGCAGCCGGCTTGGTGCGTTGTCTGAGCCTCATAGAGTTTCTGTTTTGAATACCCTTGAAGGCGAGTTACGCAAGGAAAGCCGGCGGATCAGCGATCTGTAAAAAACGTGAGTAAAATTCTCTAGCTGCGCTTCCGATCGTTTATTTATTTTTTATCATATACTCGAAATCTACAGTTGACCAACTTACAAAAATTTAAATTTATTTCTTATTCAACGTCTGCTAATGCTGCAAGATTTTCTTCTCCTGTACGGATTTTAATAACTTTATCTACGTTGTATACAAAGATCTTACCATCTCCGATATGACCTGTGTAAAGAGCTTTCTTCGCAGCTTCAATGATGTTTTCTACTGGGATATTTCCTACGATAACTTCAACTTTAACTTTTGGAAGTAATGTTGCATCGACTTCAGCACCTCTGTAACGTTCTCCGGCACCTTTCTGGATACCGCAGCCCATAACCTGAGTGACTGTCATACCAGTTACACCAACATCGTTCATTGCTTTTCTTAACTTGTCGTATCTTGTTAATTTTGCGATAATAACAACTTTATACATTCCTGTAGGTACAAGATCTGGAGCTTTGCTGACCTGTACAGCTGCTGCTTTCTGTACTTTAGAAGCTCTTTCGTAATCTTCTTCTCCAAGAACAGTATTTGCATTTTCTTCCATGATCATTGTGTTAGAAATATCCATCATACTGAATCCAGCATATGCTGATGTTAAACCATGTTCTGGTCCATCCAGACCGATGATCTCTTCTTCTTCTGTTACACGAAGACCAATCGTTGCTTTGATAATTGTAAATGTTAAACTGATCGTCACGGCTGTCCAAACGCAGACACAAACAATACCGATGATCTGAATCTTTAATAATCCAAATCCACCACCATAGAAAAGTCCATTTAATTCACTTCCTGGTGCAGTTTTTGTTGCAAATAATCCTGTTGCTAATGTTCCCCATAAACCGTTCATAAAATGAACTGCTACGGCTCCAACTGGGTCATCAATTCTTAATTTATAATCTAATAACCATACTCCAAAACAAACAAGTAATCCAGAAACTGCTCCGATCACAATTGCTCCAAAAGCATCTGTGACATCACATGGTGCTGTGATCGCTACAAGTCCTGCAAGAGATGCATTTAATGACATTGATACATCAGGTTTTCCATATTTTACCCATGTAAATACCATACAAACAACTGTTGCGACTGCTGGTGAAATTGTTGTTGTTACAAAGATAGATCCTAACTGTTCAACAGATGTTGCTGCTGCACCGTTGAATCCATACCAGCCAAGCCATAAGATAAATACTCCTAATGCTCCAAGTGGAATATTATGTCCTGGGAATGCATTTACTTTTGTAATATTTCCATCTTTATCTTTTGTGAATTTACCAATACGTGGTCCTAAGAATTTTGCTCCGATCAGTGCGGATAATCCCCCAACCATATGAATTGCACAAGATCCTGCGAAATCATGGAATCCCATCTGAGATAACCATCCACCACCCCAGATCCAATGTGCTTCAATTGGATAGATCAGTGCAGAGATTACTGCAGAATAAATACAGTAAGATAAGAATTTTGTTCTCTCTGCCATGGCTCCGGATACGATCGTTGCTGTTGTTGCACAGAATACTAAGTTGAATACAAAACTTGACCAATCAAAATTTGCATAAGATGTAAAAATGTCAAATCCAGGTTTTCCAATCAATCCGATCATATCTTCCCCGAGTAATAAACTGAAACCAATCAGAATAAATACACAAGTACCAATACAGAAGTCCATCAAGTTTTTCATGATAATGTTTCCGGCATTCTTAGCTCTTGTAAATCCGGCTTCAACCATTGCAAATCCGGCCTGCATCCAGAATACCAATGCGGCTCCGATCAGGAACCATACCCCAAAGATCTGGGTATTTACTGCGTTCATAATTTCTTTTGTCATATCTTTGTCCTCCCATTTCGAAAGTTTTTGTTTTTTCATTCAGGAGAAACGCGCGTGTCTTTACTCAATGAATTGATTGAAGGCTTTTAGAAATCCTTCTTGATAAAAAGAAAAGGCGTTATGAAGAATGATCTGTGTCATCTCATAACGCCTTTGTTATGGTTGGAATTATAAACGCCTTATTTTTATTTGTCAATAACATTTTTAGCATTTTTTATGCAAAGAATGTATCTTTTTTAGCACAATCTTAACTATTTAATTCGTTCTCAAGCATACGGTATCCGACTCCGACTTCTGTAAAAACATACTTTGGAACTGCTGGATTTTTCTCAATCTTGCGGCGGATATTTGCCATATTTACTCGCAAAATCCTATTGTTCGTATCTGCATGAGGTCCCCAGATATCTTTGATGATAGACTCATATGTAATAACCTTTCCTGCATTCTCTGCAAGAAGAGATACCAGTTTATATTCAATCTGTGTAAGACGGATTTCTTCTTCTCCAAGAAAGACTCTTCGCTTATCAAAATCAATCTTTAACTGACCTGCATGATACATTGGTGTCTTCGTCTCTGCTCCCATTGGCTGTCTTCTATGTCTTAGGGCAGTACGGATTCTAGCAAGCAGTTCCTGATTGCCAAATGGTTTGGTGATATAGTCATCTGCTCCGGCATCCAGGGCTTTTACTTTCTCTGATTCTCTGTTCCTTGCAGAAATCACGATGATCGGAGTAACTGCCCATTTTCTGATCTCGGAGATCACATCGATTCCATCCATATCCGATAGTCCAAGGTCTAATAAGATTACATCCGGACAGTATGATTCCGCACACTGGATCGCCTGATTTCCTGTAGTTGCTATGATTGGTTTGTAGCCATTGGTTTTTAAGATCGCTGATATAAAATTGCCGATGTTTTCTTCATCTTCAGCAATCAATACATTAAATTTTATCTCTGTCATAGTTCCTTTTCCTCCGTCAATTCTTTTTCATCCATTGGCAGACTAAAACTAAACTCTGCTCCATCCTCATAGTTTCTTGCATAGACATCACCTTGATGTGCCATAACGATTGATTTACAGATACTTAATCCGATACCCATGCCCTTACGGCTTTCATGGTCTAATGCACCTGCACAGCCGTCAAACAACTGGTCCAAGCGCTCTGGTGCGATACCATTTCCGTGATCACGGATATAGAATACAACTTTGTTACCTTCTTCTTTGATATCAAGTTCAATAGGTGCATCACTTCCGGAATGTACCCATGCATTTTCCAAAAGGTTCATAATTACCTGTTCGATCAAAGTCGGATCCATTGGAACCATTAAAAAATCTTCTGGGATCTTTACCTTTAATTCACTGTCTGGATATCGCTTCTGATAACGCTGGATCGCTTCTGCTACAACTTCTTCGAGAGGTTCCGGTACTTTCTTTACATGTGGCTGTGTGTCACTTCCATTGCTCTGGATCCTCGTGATACTAAGCAGGTTTTCCACCATGTTTAACAACCAGTTTGCATCTTCTTTGATTCCCATGACAAGCTGATCTTTTGCATCTTCATCCAGCTGGTCTTTTGCTTCTAAATACGTCGAACTTGCCCCGATCATTCCAGTCAGCGGAGTCCTAAGATCATGTGAGATCGCTCTTAATAAATTTGAACGCATCTTCTCCTTTTCTTTCTCAATCTGAAGCTCATTGATCTGCTTGTTATATTCATTTAATTTTGCAAGTTCTTTCTCTCTCTTGACAGCTGCTTCTTTCTCTCGGTTTAAGCTTGTTGTTGTCATATTCGTGATGATTGCGATCACTAAAATTCCAAGAAATGTCATCGGATATCCGTCAATCATGAAATTAATCTTAAAGTATGGAAATGTAAATCTCCAGTTAATAAAAATAACGCTTAACAGTGAGGAAACAATTCCCCATCCATATCCTTTTGTATATCTTGAGATAAAAAAAGTTGCCAATGTATAGATCATTGGCACATTAATGTTGTGAGCTGTCTGATAGAAAAAAATATGTGCAATGATGGTTGCAATGATCAGGATCGTGACCGAGATCAAAAAATCCTTCTCCCACTGCATCAAACCTTTCTCATTCTGCTTCATGTTTATTCTCCATTCGGCCGGATATTCACATCTATTTTACATTTTGAAACGTGATCAGAGTTCATACTCAGATCGTAATCCACTTTAAGGTGCATCTGTTCTTCTTCTTCGATCCAGTCAATATTGCTTGTATTGACCCCCATCAAAAGACTTCCAAATGGTGTATCATAGTAAGAGAGGTTTTCTTTCCCCTCTTCAAAGACCATATGAGAAGACTGTCCTCCTTTTCTTGTGAGTTCCACACTCTTTGGTCCGATCTTTATGACATTTTTTACAACCTCGTTGTCTTCGGAAAGTTCATCGTATAAAATATAATGTTTTCCATTTCTCAGGTAATAAGCACCTGTCGTCATCATCTCGATCGGATCATTCGGGTCTACATCCATCTGAAGTCCTGAAATATTAATTAATATATCTTTTGTCATCTTATCTTCACTTCCTAATAATTCTCAATATCTACCGGCTGTACCTGATCCACACGGCATGGAAGTACTTTGTCGGCAAATGATAAAAACTGGTCAGCCATATCACTGACATAATATTCATACCTTGCAGTATGATCTTCTGAAGCCGCCATATCTCTCTGTGCAAGCATCTGCTTTAAAGTCTTCGCAACTTCATAAGCAGGATTTACAAGTGTAACCTTATCCCCGACAAATCGCTGGATCGGATTGATCAACAGTGGGTAATGTGTACATCCAAGGATCAGAGAATCAATATCATATTGCTTAAATTCTCTTAAATATCTAGATACCATATCTTCTGTAATGCGATCATCAATCAATCCTTCTTCTACCAGAGGGACAAATAATGGACATGCTTTTGTAACGACAGTCACAGATGGATCTAGTTTCCTTAAATATTGGCCATACTGTCCACTCTTGATCGTTGCATTTGTCCCAATGATCCCGATATTCTTGTTCTTCGTCGCATTCATTGCTGCGATCGCACCTGGCTGTACCATACCGATGATCGGCACATTATAAAGTTCCTGTAAATCAGCTAAGGCGAGCGCACTCGCTGTATTACAGGCGATGACCACTGCTTTAACACCCTTGCTCAACAGAAAATTGACAATCTGTCTGGAATAGCGCACGATCGTATCCTTAGACTTCGTTCCATAAGGTACACGTGCGGTATCCCCAAAATATATCATACTTTCTTCCGGGAGCTGGCGCATGATCTCTCTTGCAACAGTGAGTCCGCCAACTCCAGAATCAAACACCCCGATTGGTGCATTCATATCAAATTCCTCCTAACGATATCTTGTCATTGCCTGATCGATCAATGTATCAAGTAACTCAGAAATGTCAAGTCCGCATGCTTTCCATAACATTGGATACATACTGATCGATGTGAATCCTGGCAATGTGTTGATCTCGTTAAATACAACTCTTCCTGATTCTTCTAAGAAGAAGTCAACTCTTGATAATCCAAATCCGTCAACAGCTCTAAAGATCGCTTCTGCATCTTCTTTGATCTTGCGTTTAGATTCTTCTGGCATCTCTGGATCAACAACCGTTTTAGACTCTGCATTGTTGTATTTTGCATCAAAATCATAGAATGCGGCTTCTTCGGCTGCAAGGATCTCTCCAACACATGTACTCTTCACCTGTGTTCTGTCGCCTAATACCGCACATTCTACTTCTCTTCCGACAATTGTTTCCTCACAAAGGATATTACGGTCATGTTTCACTGCCTCATATAATGCAGCTTCTAATTCTTTTCTATTCTCTGCTTTGGAAACTCCCTTAGAAGATCCTGCACAAGATGGTTTTACGAAGATCGGATATGGAATTTCCTTTTCCACACGATCCATTGCTTCTTCTAAATGTTCAAAATCGCTTTCTCTGACATGAACAAACTTTGCCTGATCGATTCCAATATGATCGACGATGATCTTTGTGTATACTTTATCCATTGAAACTGCTGATGCCAATACACCACATCCAACATATGGAATTTTAGACAATTCAAATAATCCCTGAACGGTTCCATCTTCACCATTCATCCCATGAAGAACTGGGAAGATCACATCAACTTTCTGAAGTTTATATGTACCTTCTGCAAGAATCACTAAAGAACGAGTTGTTGTATCAGGAGAAATAAATGCTTTCACTTCTCCTTCTCTCCAACTTCCATCTTCGATATCTTTAACACCATCTACTAATAACCATTTTCCTTCTTTTGTGATACCAACTAAGATCACATTATATTTTTCAGTGTCCATGTTCTTAATGACTGTTGTTGCTGACAGACATGAAACATCATGTTCAGAGGAATCTCCTCCAAAGATCACTACTACATTCTTTTTCATTGATTTAAACTCCTTTATCATCATAAAAAGTATTTCATCATTATCATTTGATTATAGCACAAATTTTTCAAAAATAAATCCTTCAAAATAAGGTTCATTCTCTTTATATGCTTTTTTGTCACGAAATGTCCATCCGTAAATTGGAATCTTGTAAAATCTGCGGCAGATCTTGAGTGGAAGACAGTCTTTATATTTATAGTGATAGGCTATGAAATCTGGTTTTGTAATAAAATTTGTCAATAAATTCTTCACAATAAAATAACCAATTTTGCGAGTAAACGTCCCTTCTTCTTTTTCTTTTAAAAACTGCTCACTTAACTGTCCACGGATCACTTCTGGACGGTTTTTCTTAAACCAATACAGAGCATACGGATGAAAACATTCCATACAATATAATCCTTTATATTGATCTAAAGCTTTTGCAACTTTCTTGCATAATTTGCGATTGCATGTTTCCATTTTTAATTCTACTAATAATGGTACTTTGCCATCAACTTCTCTTAAAACTTCTACAAATCTTGGAATTCTTTCTCTCGTTCCCATCAAACGATATCTGCATAATTCACGATAAGTAAGATCCGCGATTTTTTTGTTCACACCACATGTTCTCTTAAGATCATAATCATGATGAACTACCATTACACCGTCTTTGGTCAGCTGAACATCTAGTTCTATTCCATAGCCTGATTCCCTCGCTTTCTTGAAAGCCGCCATGGAATTTTCTGGAATTCCCTCTTCTCCATGGAATCCTCTGTGTGCATAGTATTTTACATTTAATACCGGATGTTTTCTTTTCTTTCCCGGATCGATCATCTTGATGTATACAATAATTAAGACCAATATCCATAACAGAATCATTTCTCATCCCTCTTTTCTTCTGCCATCCGCGTTAATGTTTCGCGTTCATTTAACTGTGGATCTTCTAATACCTGATCTAACAGCCAGGATAAAATTTGACCGATTTCTTTTCCCTGTGGAACTCCCATATCCATCAAGTCTTTTCCATTGATCTTTAATTCTTTGATGGAAAGGCAGTTTTTCTCTTCGATGATTTCTTCGAATAATTTCTTTGTTTCTTGTAATACCTGTTCTTTCTTATCTCTCTGATAATCACTTTGTGCACTGATATCTGCTTTCTGGACCTCCATCAGTCTTGTAAACAACTCTGGGGTTAACTGGCTGACCCATCGTCTGACTGTTTTCTTATTGACTTCTTCTATAGAAGCAAATCTACGGTCATGCCATCTGACAAGAGTCGTTACCTGCTTGATCGTCTGGTTGTCAAACTTTAATCTTCGGAGGATCTTCCTTGCCATCTCTTCTCCGATCACCGGATGCATTTTAAAATGATCTTTATCTGGACCTTCAACTCTCGCCGTTGGTTTTCCCACATCATGAAGCAACATTGTCCACCGGTAAATATGTTCTGCTTCGATCTGTTTCATTGCTTCGATCGTATGGATTCCAACATTGTATTTGTGATGCGGATTATTCTGCGGTGTTTCCATCATAATATCAAATTCTGGAAAAATGATCTTCGTCACACCTAGTTTATATGCATTGACCAATACTTCTGGATGTGCCGATGTGATCAGTTTTTCAAGCTCTACCTGAATTCGCTCAGCACTGATATCTTTTAGAAATTTTGCCTGATTTTTAATTGCTTCTTCGGTTTCTTCTTCGATCTGAAATCCTAATTGAGCCTGAAATCTTAGGGCTCTTAAAATTCTCAATGCATCTTCATCAAATCGTTTCTTTGCTTCCCCGACACAGCGGATCGTTTGATTTTTAAGGTCTGTCATACCATCATACATATCAATGATCCCTTCACTGTCATTATATGCCATCGCATTGATCGTGAAATCTCTTCGTAACAGATCTTCTCTTAATGACTTTGTAAAATGCACTTCATTGGGACGTCTGTGATCTTCGTATTTGCCATCGACACGATAGGTTGTTACTTCGTATGGTTCATGATTCATAAGAACCGTGACGGTTCCATGTTCGATTCCTGTATCTACCGTATGATCGAAGATTTCTTTGACTTCCTGAGGTGAAGCTGATGTTGTGATATCCCAGTCACCCGGCGTTCTTCCTAGTATGGAATCTCTGACGCAGCCCCCAACGATATATGCCTCAAATCCATGTTGTTCTAATGTCTGTATTACCTTTGCTGCCTGTGCTGGCATCTTGATCTTCATCCTATCACCTCTCCTTTTCTTTGTTCTTATATCTGCTTCTCATATTTATTTACTATTCTTACAAATGTATCTCGCAAACGGAAGAATTGCCGGAAATGTATCTTCATAATCCCCGGCAATTGTTATCATTATACTCTTAGTAAGCTTTTCCAAAGTAAACCATCTTCTTCGCAGGTTTTCCACAGTGAACACATACGTCACTTAAATGTTCCTGCTCAAATGGCATACATCTTGTTGTAGCTGTTGTCTCGTCTTTGATCGCTTCTTCACATTCTGTTTCTCCACACCACATTGCTTTTACGAAACCATCCTGTTTCTCGATGTGGGCTTTGAATTCATCCCAGTTTCTAGCCTCTACTGTATGTTCTTCCAGATGTTTCTTTGCTCTCTCAAGCATATCATTCTGCATCTGTTCTAATACTTCACCAAGTTTTGTCTCGATCTCATCTAAAGATACAATGATCTTCTCTCTTGTATCACGACGAACGATCACCGCCTGATTCTTCTCGATATCTTTTGGTCCGATCTCGATTCTTGTAGGAATTCCGCGTACTTCCTGTTCACTGAATTTCCATCCTGGGCTCTTATCAGAATCATCAACTTTTACTTTGTAAGAAGAAGCAAGTCTCTTTCTGATCTCTTCTGCTTTATCAAGCACTCCTTCTTTCTTCTGCATGATCGGTACGATCATTGTCTGTACTGGTGCGATTCTTGGTGGTAGTACAAGACCTGAATCATCTCCGTGAACCATGATGATCGCTCCGATGATACGTGTAGACATTCCCCATGATGTCTGATGTACATACTGAAGTTTATTATCTTTATCTGTATACTGAATATCAAATGCTTTCGCAAATCCATCACCAAAGTTATGGCTTGTTCCAGACTGTAATGCTTTTCCATCGTGCATTAATGCTTCAATCGTATATGTGGAATGTGCACCTGCGAATTTCTCTTTCTCTGTCTTCTGTCCTTTTACAACTGGAATTGCCAGATACTGCTCACAGAAATCTGCATACATATTTAACATCTGTACCGTTCTTGCTTCAGCTTCTTCTTCTGTCGCATGTGCTGTATGTCCTTCCTGCCAGAAGAACTCTGAAGTTCTTAAAAATGGTCTTGTTGTTTTTTCCCAACGTACAACAGATACCCACTGATTATATAATTTAGGTAAATCTCTGTGAGACTGGATGATCTTTGAATAGAAATCACAGAATAATGTCTCAGATGTAGGTCTTACACAAAGACGTTCCTGTAATTCTTTATCTCCACCATGAGTTACCCATGCAACTTCTGGTGCAAATCCTTCAACATGGTCTTCTTCTTTCTTTAAAAGGCTTTCTGGAATAAACATTGGCATTGCAACATTCTCCACACCTGTTTCTTTAAATTTGGCGTCTAAAACTTTCTGGATATTCTCCCAGATCGCATATCCATTCGGACGTAAGATCATACATCCACGAACGCTTGAATAATCTGCTAATTCTGCTTTCTTAACAACATCTGTATACCACTGTGCAAAATCATCTTCCATCGCAGTGATCGCTTCTACTAATTTCTTATCTTTTGCCATTGCAAAATGTCTCCTTTTCTATGGTTATATACACAGTTTTTGTGTACAATGATACTAAGAATAATATTACTGTAAAATGTCGGATTTTTCAAGGGGTGACGTTTTATTTAACTACACAAAAAGGAGTTTTTTATGGCAAATGAAAACAAGATGGGGTATCTTCCCATCAAAAAGCTGATATTGCAGATGTCCCTTCCTCCGATGTGTTCCATGTTTCTGCAATATTCTTACAACCTTGTTGACAGCATGTTCGTGGCTAATATCAATGAAAATGCACTTGCGGCAGTTTCTCTTTCCTTCCCGATCACAACCCTTATGATCTCCCTGTCCATCTGGATTGGAGTCGGTATCAACGTTTTGATCGCAGGTTATCTTGGAGAGAAAGAACAAGACCTTGCTGACTGTGCAACAACACTTGGATTGTTGGTAGCCTTGATCGTCGGTATCTGTATCAATATCCTTGCACTATTGATCATGAAACCGTACTTTTCAGCATTCACAAACAATCCAGCTATTTTTGACTATGCGATGCAGTATATGTCCGTCTGTGCTTTTATGCAGGTTCCAAACATGGTACATATCGCCATCCAAAAGGTCTTTCAGGGTACTGGAAATATGATCACTCCTATGTGGTTTCAGATCGCAGGAGTTATCTTTAACTTTGTTTTCGATCCATTACTGATCTTTGGAATCGGACCATTCCCTAAGATGGGAATCCGTGGTGCTGCACTGGCTACTGTCTTTGGATATGCTTTATCTATGGTGATTGCTTTTCTTCTGCTTGTTTTTACAAAACAGAAAGTTCGTATCAAGATCAAAGGATTCCATGTTGATTCTCATATGTTAAAGAATCTGTTTTCCTATGGATTTCCTTCATTTGTTATGAATGCTCTTGGATCTTTTATGCTGACATTTACCAATCTGTTTTTAACAGCTTATTCAGATACTGTTGTTGCCTTTTTTGGCGCCTATTTCAAAGTACAACAGATGATCTTCATGACAGTAAATGGCTTGATCCAGGGATGTTTGCCTGTCATGAGATTCAACTACAGTGCCAAACAGCCAGAACGTTTAAAAGAAGCTTTTCATTTTGGCACACAGGCGGCAACTGTTATGATGATCGGTGGAACATGCCTGCTTCTGTTTTTACCAAAACAGATCTTGTTCCTGTTTGCAGCTTCTGAATCAATGATCAAAATCGGAGTTCCAGCCATGCGGATCCTGTCGATCGGTTTAGTTTTCTGTGGATTTTCTATTATGATCGCTACTTATCAGCAGGCAATTGAGAAGATCCAATCTAGTATGTTGATCCACATCTTACGGCAGGGAATTTTATTGGTGCCTTTGATGTGGCTGTTTAATCATATGTTTGGGATAAATGGGATTTGGATCTCATTTCCTGTAACAGAAATTTTAGTGTTTATTGTGGCTGTTTTATTACAAACTGTTATTCCAAAACCACAATAAAAATTATTATTTCTTGTATTGAAAAAACTCACTCCTGTGAAAATCAAAACCACCGGCTTAGCCGGTGGTTTGTACTAGCCCTATAAGGGCTTATTACCGACGCTAAGTCTAAAGACTCATCGAATTTGGTTCGCCAACTGTACCGTCATTTACTTATTAAGCCCTATGGGGCTTATTTTATTTATTTTGGTTTACTGGCTCACCCGTAAACGGGTCAATATATTCTTTTAGTGTCATCTGATCATACTCTAAATCATTTTGTAATTGATTTTGAATATATTCTTGTATCTTCTTTGCATTTTTCCCTACAGTATCTACGTAATATCCTCTGCACCAGAAATGGCGATTTCCATATTTGTATTTTAAATTTGCATGGCGTTCGAAGATCATAAGTGTACTTTTTCCTTTCAAATACCCTACAAAACTTGAAACACTTAAACTTGGTGGTATCTTTACAAGCATATGCACATGGTCTGGGCATATCTCTGCCTCTACTATTTCTACACCTTTTCTTTTGCATAGCATACTTAAAATATTCGCAATATCCTGTTTCATCTTCCCATACGCTACTTTTCTTCTATATTTTGGTGCAAAAACAATATGATACTTACAATTCCATTTCGTATGTGCTAAACTGTTTATATCCATTTGGATAACCTCCTTTGATTTTATGTGGTTGGCGAACCAACATAATTATATCACTGGAGGTTTTTTACTGTAAGCTTAAGCAATGCTGACTCACCGGCCTAGCCGGTGGTTTATTTGTTCATCAAAGTTCCGTTTCTCTTCTGAGAAACTGTGCTGAACAGGCTTAAAGCCTAACAATAAAAAAGGTAGCAGATTCCTTTTCCGAAGAAATTGGAATCTGCCACCTTACATTTTATACTCTATCACATTTTTAAATATTACAGTAAAGATTTATATAATCCAATAATATCCTCAACACTTGCATCCTTAGGGTTTCCAGGTGCACATGCATCTGCATAAGCAGATTCTGCTAAGAACTGGATATCTTCTTCTTTCACAATTTCTTTTAAGTCTGCTGGTATTCCGACATCTGCTGATAATTTTTTAACCGCATCAACGGCTGCTTTTCTGTATTCTTCCTGTGTCATATCTTCGACACCTTCTACACCCATTGCTTTTGCGATATATTTGTATTTATCTCCTGTTGCATCTGCATTGTATTCCATAACTGTTGGAAGTAAGATCGCATTCGCTACTCCATGAGGTGTATCATAAACTGCACCTAATGCATGAGCCATAGAATGTACGATTCCAAGTCCTACATTTGAGAATCCCATTCCTGCAATGTACTGTCCCATTGCCATTCCTTCTCTTCCTTCTGGTGTATTCTCAACAGCTCCTCTTAAGCTGTCAGAGATCAGTTCGATGGCTTTGATATGGAACATATCTGTCATTTCCCAAGCTGCTTTTGTTGTGTATCCTTCGATGGCATGTGTTAATGCATCCATACCTGTTGCTGCTGTTAATCCTTTTGGCATAGAAGACATCATTTCTGGGTCGATCACTGCGATCACTGGAATATCATGAGGGTCTACGCATACGAATTTACGTTTCTTTTCAACGTCTGTGATAACGTAGTTGATCGTTACTTCTGCAGCTGTTCCGGCTGTTGTTGGAACTGCGATGATTGGTACACAAGGTTTCTTAGTATCTGCAACTCCCTCTAAGCTTCTCACATCTTCAAATTCTGGGTTGTTGATGATGATTCCAACAGCTTTTGCTGTATCCATAGAAGATCCACCACCAATAGCGATCAGGTAATCAGCTCCTGCTGCCTTAAATGCTGCAACTCCTGTCTGTACGTTTTCTATCGTTGGATTTGGTTTGATCTGTGAATATACTTCATATGCAAGTCCTGCATTATCTAATACATCTGTTACCTTCTTTGTAACTCCGAATTTTACAAGATCTGGATCAGAACAAACAAATGCTTTTTTGAATCCACGTTTTGTTACTTCTGTTGCGATCTCCTGAATTGCTCCTGCTCCGTGATAAGATGTTTCATTTAATACGATACGATTTACCATTTTGTACACTCCTTTTATATTGACATTTTTTTAACTATCTTCAGTATAAAATTGTTTTTTCACAAATACAAGTTACACATTTGGCAAAATGTAAAAAATGTTACACTTCATCAAAAGTGTAACATTTTGTTATCTTTATATATCTTTGAACAGATCATATAGCTTTGGAGGCATCGCATCGATCAGCTGATCTGCGAGCTGTTCCGGCGACATCTTCATTCCTGTTGTCGCCCATTCTACAGTCATGGCAATTGAACCTCGGCAATACATTCTCAATAAGAATTCCAATTCTTCTGGAATTTTATCAACTCCCTGTTTGTGAATGATATCACAATAGAATTGATAAATGCACTGATAATCATACTCCATCAGACAGTTCTGACTCTCGCTCGAAAAAGCTGCTGCGAAAAATTGTCCTTCACCTTTGATGAATTCAAATTTCTTGAGCAACCCTTCTCTTAATGTCAGACTGATACCCATCTGTTTAAACGACATCTGAGCCAATACATCAAAATACCAGTTGATCAGATCATATTTATCCTTAAAATGCCGGTAAAAGGTTGGACGAGTTACATTGCACTGATCTACAATTTGTTTCACTGTAATCTTATCTACTGGCGTATGCACCAACAACTCTTTCATAGCATTTGCTAATTTATATTTCATTCTCTCTGATACGTCCATCCCGTCCCACCTTCTTTCATATATGGTTTTATTGTACCTTATTTGACACAATTTATAAAGGCAAAAAAGGCTATTATCTGCTTTTGTCTCCAAATAACAACCTTTTTTATCTATTATCAAGAAGTTTCATGTTTAATAAGAGGCATTTCCTCTTTGACCACAAAGTGCTTCGAATTCTTTTAATTTGTTTTTTGCCTGCTGGGAGACATTTTTTGGAACCTGAATCTGAACAACTGCGTATTGATCTCCCTTCTGAGATGGATTCTTCATAAGCGGCATTCCTTTTCCACGCAGTCTGATCTTAGATCCTGACTGAGTTCCTTCTTTGATCTTACAGATAACATTTCCATATAATGTCTTGATCACTGCTTCACCTCCACAAACGGCTGTGCTAAATGGAACATTGATCGTTGTATACACATCATTTCCTTTTCGCTCAAATCCTTGTTTCTCACCGACTGTTACTTCCAGGAATAAATCACCTGCTTCACCGCCTCCGATTCCTGGATTTCCTTTTCCTCTTAAGCGGACACTTTTTCCTGTATCAATTCCGGCTGGTATATGAACCTGTAATGACTGCATCGCACCATTTTGATCTTGCAAATGAATGACTTTATCGCAGCCCGTAATCGCTTCATCAAAACTAATAGAGATATCTGCGTGTGCGTCGGAACCTTTCTGTCTGAAGGATCCACTTCCGAATCCACTACCTCCAAATCCATCAGAAGAGCCAAAACCTCCTTGATGGAAACTGCTTCGATGGAATCCTTTGTTGTTTCTTCCGCCACCGAACATACTTCCAAAGATGTCACCAAAGATATCATCGCCATCTCCACCTTCAAAGTGGAATTCCTGATATCCTCCATGAGCACCACCATAGTTTTGGTAATTCTTATAGAACTCAGATTCTGCTCCGGTTCCGTCAAAGGCAGCATGACCATATTGATCATATAATTTTCTCTTCTCTGGATCACTTAATATATTATAAGCGTCGGTCGCTTCTTTGAATTTCTGTTCTGCTGTTTTATCTCCAGGATTCATATCTGGATGATATTTCTTTGCCAGTTTCCGATATGCTTTCTTGATCGTTTTTTCATCTGCAGTTTTACTGATTCCAAGAACTTCATATAAATCACGTTTTGCTGCCATTTCGTTTCACCTTCTTTTCCTTTCATTCTCAAATAGATAGAAAGATTCCCCGGGAATCTGATCATCCCGGGGAAAGTTCTTTTATCCTTCGATCGTTACGAATTTCTTTTCTTCTACTTTCTTTTCCGGAGCTTTCTTCGGAATATCCAGCATCAGAATACCATTCTCATATTTACCGTGGATATCTTTCTCTGTGATATCTTTGCCAACATAGAAGCTTCTGCTCATGTTTCCTGCGTAACGTTCACGGCGGATATATTTACCTTCTTTATCTTTCTCATCTTTATCTAATCCTTTTGCTGCACTGATCGTTAAATATCCGTCTTTCAGTTCAGCTGTAATCTCATCCTTCTTAAATCCTGGAAGGTCGATCGCTACTTCGTAGTTTCCGTCTTTTTCCTTCACATCAGTCTTCATTAAGTTCTTTGCGTGTTTACCATACAGTTCTTTATCAATATCTGGGAAAGAAAAATCCATCCAGTCGTCGTTAAATAAGTTTCCTCCAAAAATACTAGGCATCATCATCATAAGTCATCTCTCCTTTTTCTTTATAATAATGTTTGGGCGTGTCAGGGTAATTCCTGACACTTGCCTTTTATGTGAAGCATATTGAGAAGTTCTCAATATGACTTGTTGTATCTTATGGAGCCTTCGGTTCTTTGGCTTCTCTCTTAAGCCCTTCCCTCTTGCTCTAGTTGTACTATAACACCTATTATTAGCACTGTCAAGTGTTGAGTGCTAATTATTTGAGATTTTTTTTGCAAACCTTGATTTTACGGGGTTTGCAACACTTTTTTTCCTTATAATCATCACTTTTTCTTGATTTGACACCATTTTGACACCAATTTTTTTATTTTTGGTGTCAACTAATTGCTACGCTTTCCAGCCTTGTGATTTCACTCTCAATTCTGGACATCTCACTTACATGGTTATATACGTCCATTGTTACATCTATGTGGGCGTGTCCCATAATATATTGAAGAACTTTTACGTCTATCCTCTTTTCTGCCATTCTGGTACAAGCCGTATGTCGCATAATGTGAGCGGATACCGTTGGTAACAATTCAGCATTTCTATGTTCAGTCTTTGCAATTTGAACTTCTTTTTTGTTATATGCGTCTACAATATTATATAAGATATTGTTTATTGCACTAGGCATGAGCGGTCTGCCGGACTTTGCCATGAAAATGAATCCTTTATAACCGTCTATCTCAACATCTTTTCCTTTTTGAAGCATAAAGTTTAATTTCTTTTGTTCTTCAAATGCTCTTTGTACATCTGATGTCATAGGGATAGTTCGGATTCCAGAATCCGTCTTTGGCGTGGAAATATGGAATTTATAGCCATCTCCTAAATCTTTATAAATCAACTGATGGTCAATACTTACCGCTTTTGTTCTGACATCTACATCTTCCCAAGTCAATCCAATCAGTTCTCCGCACCTTACACCAGTTCCTAACATGATTCTGAGCATTGGATAGTAGGTGTTGTATACTTGATTATTTTTCACAAATTCCAGCATTTTTTCCTGTTGTAAAACTGTTAAGGCAATACGTTCTTCTGCCTGTCTACCATAATCACTGATAGAAAACTTTGCCGGATTCTTGCGGATAATATCATCATCAACAGCCATTTCCAGTGCCGGATAAATCATATTGTTAATAAATTTTATTGTAGAATATGCGTATCCTGCTTTAGAAAGTTTTGAGTAAAACGATTTGATGTGTGATGGTAAAATCTGAACAACCTTGATGTTTCCAATTTCGTCTTTGACACGATTCTCCCATGTTTTCAGATAATTTGCTCTAGTAGATTCTTTCAGCTCCCTAGTGGACATATATCTTTCAAACAATTTATTAAGAGTAAGTTTTTTGATTGCTCCATCAGTTAAAATGTTATCTTCCAAGTCTTTTGCAATCTGCTTTTCCTTTTCCCTTAATTCCGGTAAATCCTTTGCATATACTGTCAGACGTTTTCCACTTCTTATATCTGTATAACGGTAACTATATCTACCATCTTTACGCCAGCTTTCGCCCTCTCTTAATTTTCTTCCTTTATGGTCTTTTCTGCTATTTGCCATGAGAAACATTCCTTTCTGTAATAGCCCCCTTTTTTGTTCTCATGACGTGGTTATGTCTATAAATATTATACCATATATCACAAGAAACATAAATGAAAAAGGGTGTTATTCTTCCAGATATGAGAGGTAATTTTTGACTTTTTCTACCGAATAAAGAACCCTACGTCCAATCACAATTTTTGCTCCTGCCTGTTCTCCAATCTTTCTTGCAGTAGCATGACCACAAGATAACATTGCAGACAATTTATCTATATTTACCGTTATCGGCTGTGAGGTTGGTCTTTCTTTTGTTTTGTTCATCTGTCAGCCCTCCTTTTACCGACCTGTATTATCGTCATTTTCTGCACACCAGTAAAAGTATCACTCTCCTTTATCATATGCTTTTTACAAGCAGTCAGACGGCTTCGGCAAGCTCCGCTGGTATCTCAACCATTCCCATTCCTGTGGGCTGAACCGTGTCATACGGGTGTATCATTATCCTGTGTTGCAGGTCATAGCAGAACGACTTTTCCAACGGTCGCTCCCAGATCATTGCATGAATCGCTATCTCCCGATTGGAAAAGTCACGGCGTACAACCTCTGATGGCTCACTGCAAGCACAAACGTATCTGACTGCTTTATTCAGTTGTCAAAGAACTGTTAGGCTCTTGTCAGCCTGTATCAATTCATTTTTGCAAATGGACTGATACAGAATGATAAGAAAAAGCGGAACAGGAAAGAGGGGAGTTTGTTAAATCATGCTCCGCTCAAATATTACTTAATGTTCGTCTATTTCAAATTCACATATCATTTTCAAAAGGGCTTCTCTGATACGTCCCTTTAATTCCATATCAACCACAATGTATACGTTACCGTACTCATCGTAAAACGGGCGTAAACAGCATTTTGATATGTAGGCTTCATAGAATAACAACAGCTTTTCTATGGCGTTTTCGTTACCGTCCACGGCTGATGATATGAGAAAAAATGATGGAAGTGTGTGTTGCTTATTCTTCATTTGTTTTCTTCTCCTTTAACTGCTTTCTGATTTCTTCAAGTGAATTTCTTCTGTGTCTGTATGATGTGCTTCGGTTGATATTCAGCTTTTCGCCTATCTCCGAATCACTCATATCCAAGAAGAAAAACATCAATACAATGTTTCGGCTCTGCTCCGGCAACTGTTTCAGTGCTTCTGCAAGTTCTTCATCAAGTACACGGATTTCTGTACCGCACACATCGAACGTTGTATATTCACTTTCGTAATCGTCCCATACAATCAATTTCTCAACAACAATCTCTGGAAGCTCACAAAAGGATACTTCCTTTGCCTGTCGTCTGGCTAATTCCTTGCGGTAGTTACGGACAATGCCTTTCACAACCTTTTTGAGCTTACAGTCAAACTGACACTGTATTGTCTTTTGGAAGTCTGATGGTTTCAAAATCACACCCCCTTTCGCTATGAAGTGAAAAGTATGTATCCCTCTTTCCGCACCATATCTGTACGGCAAGGTGTGATTTGTTGCAGGATTGAAAAAATTTTTTGTAAATATGAAAACAGCCTATTTGCACCAATAACAAATAGACTGTTTTTAAAACATCTGATATATGAGTTTTTAATTCATGTTCAAGGACTGATGATGTACTAAGAAAAAGACGGAATAAATTCGGTTGTCGGTATAGACTGCCTGTTTTACTTAGAATCACAAATTGCTCCTTGACCAGAGCAAGCCTGTGAAAATAGAAAAAGGACAGCTCTGGTTATACCAAAACCGTCCCTATATTTTTGGACATTATAAAAGAGATTACCCACAGAACGGTTTTTTTTATTTACCGAACGAGGTAATATTTTTATCGAATTTATAGTGCATATAATATGAGTTTTTAACACATTCTAATCACATAACATGAAGTATAAACTCATGCTAGGTGATTAAAAATGAGAAAAAAGAAAGATACGCACAGCTTTGATTTTCGTCCTTTAGGACTGGCAATCAGAGAAGCCAGAGAGAAAGCAGGGCTTTCCAGAAATGATTTAGGCGATAAAGTCTTTTACGGAGAACGTCATATCGCAGATATTGAAAATATCGGGAAACACCCTAGCTTTCAGTTATTCCATGATTTAGTTACCATGTTCAATATATCTGTTGACGAGTATTTCTATCCAGCGAAGAATGTTGAAAAAAATACAGCCCGCCGTCAGATAGATTCGTCACTTGATTTATTGAGTGATAACGAATTAAAAATCATTCAAGGTACGATTGACGGTATCTTGAACAGCAGAGAGAATAAGAAGTGATTTGCTTCTTATTTTCTCTGTTTTTCTATACAGATTCTTCAACGCTTATTTGCTGATCTGCTCCGCAGGCAACAAATAAGAGCCGATAATATATAAGTTACAATAACTTACAAATTATCGGCTCTGCGTCTTAGCGTCTGGCTCTCTGATAATTATATTTCCATGTTTTATATTGATTAGAGTTTCCTGTTTGCACTTCGGACAGAATAACGGAAAATTTATCAATTCTGTATCGTCCCGTATTTTGATTCGTGTCTTGTTGTTACAAATAGGACATAACACCCATGATTGATTACTCATAGAAGCACCACCTTTGCGACAATAGATTTTTAAAATTTAATCTTTGTCTTTTTTGTAATCGTATAAATATATTCCTCTGGTGTGGGACGCTTATTTCTAAACAACTTTCTGAAATTCGCTTGTACCTCTGGGTCGGTGCTGGTCATTGCTTCATCAATAGTAGCTTCTATATCAGTCCGAATATCAGCAAGCGATGCTCCATCTGCTTTAGCACCAGTTTTCAACATTTTTTTAATATGTCGTTTTTTTAATCCTACCATATTTTTAATCTCTGTTATATAAAAGCGTTCCTAACCTTTATGTATTTTGTTGTCCAGATAAAAATTTCTGTTTTGATAAAGCAAGTTCTTTGTGTAAATGCACCGCCATAAAAATAGTAATCACAGCAGAAAGTACATCAGCGATTGGCTGGGCGTACATAATGCCGTTGATTCCCCAAAATACTGGAAGAATCAGAATTACAGGTATGAAACAAATTCCTTGCCGACAAGCTCCTAAAAAGAAACCAGCTAACCCTTTCCCAAGAGCGAGTAATAATGAAGAATATACAGTATAGAAGCCAAACAACATAAATGAAAAACCATTTATCCGTAAAGATTGAGTTCCTACACGAATCATATCTAAATCCATTTTTGTGAATTGTGATATGATTCCTTTTGAAAATATTGCCAATATCAATCCATAAATAACACAAAATATGGTAGACCATAAAATTGATGTTTTAATTGCTTCTTGTAAACGGTAAAATTTCTTTGCACCATAACTATATCCGGCAATCGGCTGAAAACCTTTAATAAATCCAAATACCATCAAACTTCCCATAGAAACAATTCTTGTCACAGCCCCCATACCAGCAATTACAGAATCTCCATAGACCATAGATTTTGTATTTACAAAAGAAATAGAAAGGCTTGTTAATATCTGAAAAACAAGTGTTGGTATTCCGATTTTAAATATCTCTGACATAATATCTTTTGTAAATGAAAAATTCCTAATTCTAAAATGATAGGTACTTTTTTTTCTAAGAATAAATGTTAAATAAACTAATGTAGAAACAATCTGTGAAATAGCAGTTGCGATTGCCGCTCCTGCAACACCCATATTTAATATATAAATGAATACAGGGTCTAAACCAATATTCAATATTGCACCAGTCATTAAGGCACACATAGTTGTTTTTGCCGCTCCCTCACTGGTTACAATATTATTCATCGTTACATTAAACACATTGAAAATACAAGAAATAATATAAATGCTGGCATAGGTAATAGCGTAAGGCATGATACTGTCTGTTGCTCCTAAAAATTTAAGAATAGGACGAAGAAAAATTATGGATAAAATAATCATAATTGCACCTACAGTAATACTACTATACAATGCCGTACTTGCTACTTGATTTGCTTTTTCTTTGTCACCCTTTCCTAATAATCTAGACAGATAAGATGCTGAACCATTTCCAAACAGTAAGCCTAATCCCACTACTACTTGACCAAGTGGATAAACTACTGAGATTGCTCCCATCTGACTTGTACCCAAACTACCTACAAAATAGGCATCCACCAGATTGTAGATAGCATTTACCATCATACCCAACATGGTAGGGATTCCCATAGCCATAAGGGCTTTTGGTATCGGAGCATTTCCTAATAACTCCATTTTGTTGTTACGATTGTTCATTCAAAAATCTCCTTTCTCTTGACATGAATTATAAAATATAATAGTATAAATTACAGCATATTTAGCTGTAGGAATTATACTACTATAATTTATAGTAACTGTCAATATAAATGGAGGAAAAATTTATGGCAACGATTGATTTAATAGTATTAGGGATTCTCAAAAAAGAATCCATGAGTGCATACGATATTCAAAAAATGGTGGAATATCGAAACATCTCTAAATGGGTAAAAATTAGTACTCCCTCAATCTACAAAAAAGTGATTCAGTTAGAGGGAAAAGGCTATATCACTAGCACACAGGTTAAAGATGGAAAAATGCCAGAAAAAGCAGTTTACACATTGACTGATTCCGGAAATTCTCAATTTGAAAAACTTATGCTAGATATATCCTGCAAACCAATTCATATTTTTTTAGATTTTAATGCCGTAATTGTCAACCTTGACAGTTTATCCAAAGATAATCAAAAACTATGTCTTGATAATATCGAAAATAATATTAAAATGCTTAAATCATATATAGAGGAAAATAGGAATTTTAAAAAGAATATTCCTGAAATCCCCAAAACTGGATTAGCCGTTTTAGAACAACAGGCTATTCTTGTACAAGCAATCGAAACATGGATTATGTCAATGAGAGAGCATCTTAATTTGTAATATCCCTCCCCAAAATATAAAGGGCTTGCTATGCGTAGTTTATACGAAAGCAAGCCTTTTGTCTTATTTAATAATCTTCCAGTTATCGTCCTTATGTAACACAAGTTCATACTGTGAGATTTGCGTCATTTTCGACTTATTATCCAGATATTTCACAGACACGCTGACCTTGAGGTTATCACCGTCTTCGGTAAAGACAGGGTTTACCAGTTCTGAAAATACATAGTCGCCGGATACAGGAGCAAGCACACCGTCTTTGACATAGTAGGCAAGTTCCTTTTCCGTAGCTGTTGGATAGAGCTTAAAGAATGTTTCCAAGAAAGCGGTAGCGTCCTTGACTGTATCGGAACTGACACTGACATCGGCTTCCTGTGCTTTCGGTTCATACTTTGATTTCTGCACTGCCGGAGCAAGGGTTGGATTCTGGGTAATGACCATTGCACCGTCCTTATCCACATGAACGGTCACGGTGTAGTTTTCTGTGACTGCCTGTGTCTGTTCTCCCTCTTTTACCTGCTGATCTACTTCGTAGGCAACGGTAAAATCGTTCGTTCCAGACTGCTCTACATTCCAGACCAGCACATTTGTAACGGTCGCACTGGTTGGTATGTCCGTTCTGATGGTATCGGCGTTCAAGTCCTGCAATTCTTTGGTAAGGTATTTACTGATTTCTGTTGTCCTTGCTTCAATGGCTTCCTTGCTGGTATCCCATGAGTAGTAGGCTTTCGCAAAGTTCTTGACGAAATTCTCAATACCGTTGGTATCGTTCAATCTTAGCTGAATGATTTCTTTTTCATGTACCGTGTGGGTGTCAATGGCGGTAAAGTTCTTATACACACCAAAGCTGGTGCTTGCCAGAAGCACCGCCCACAACAGCAGGACAGATTTCTTATGTGTCCCGACTTTCATGGTACGCACTTTCTTATTCTTAGGTGCTTTCTCTGTTTTTTCTTTTTTCTTAAACATATTTCAAGTCCTTTCTATTGTTTGATTCTTCCGGCACAAATGATGTGCTGTTGCCAGTAGGCAGAGGTCAAATCGGTATAGCCGATTGGATTTCCGGCATGATACATCTGATTGTTTCCCACATAGATTCCTACATGGGTAACATAGTCGCTGGTATTGTAAGTGGAATGGAAAAAGACCAAATCGCCAGCCTGTGCCTGTGACAATGGGATATGCTGGGTTGCGTCATACTGTGCCTGTGCAGTTCGTGGCAGGCTGATTCCGGCTTTTCCGTAGCACCACTGGGTAAGACCAGAACAGTCAAAAGAGGTGTTCGGGTTACTGCCACCGTAGACATATTTCCAGCCTTGATACTTCAACGCTTCATTCATAACCGCCTGTACCGTTTCGTTGCTGAACTGCTTCACGGTCAGATATTGGTTGACCAGCTCTACATAGAACATATTTCCGTAGTTATAACGCCAGCCACCATTTTTACTGACCGCTATCGGGTTTGTATAGGTCACTTTTGTACCGCCGGATTTATTTTTTGCGAAATTCTCCGCAAGGTTGAAGCTGTGCTTTTTTCCGTTCTTCGTCACATAGTCTGCATAGCCACCGCCATAGTTATAAGACTGAATGACCACGTTAATGTCATTCATACCTTTGGCTTTACAGGAAGAAAGCAGGGACGCAAAATATTTACACCCCTGCTTAATGGATTCTTCTGTACTTAACGAGTTTGGCGGTAGTCCCAGACTTTCGCTGGACTGCATGACATCGGTAGCCGTACCGCCACTTTCCACCTGTATGATGGCAAGCAGGACGTTCACATACTCCGAGATACCGTTTTCTCTGGCGTATTTTTCTAAATATCAAAAGCTGAAACAAAAATATAACGGTATTCAGAAGACGTTAGATGATATGCGTAAAGAAAATCATAAATTAGCAGAAGAAAAGAATATAATGCAAGACGTTTCTGATAGGTATGACCGTGTTGTACGAGTTCTGGGAATAGAGACGGTAGATGCGGCAGTACAGCAGGATATTCGTAACGAGAAAGCTCTGGAAGAAAAGCAGCGGATGGAACAAATGCCGAAGGGAAGTATTCATGAAAGATTAGCCTGGGGAATAAAAAAGAGTGAGATGGAGAATCAGCAGCGTAAGAAAAATAAATCAAAAAATAGAGAAATGAAGAGATAAAATCATGGAAAAACACGTTTATGATGAAAAGAACGGATTAAGCTATACTCTGTATGGAGATTACTATTTGCCGGATCTGGTATTGAATGAAGAAGAACCGACATATGGAAAATATGGAATGTTACGGAAACAGTTTTTGAAAGAGTATAGACCAATACGGTATCAAAACTTGTTATTATCTGGCAAGCTGACAGCACATCTGAATCAGATTGACCAGGAAGTAACTGAGCAGGTCGAAGTGTTAATAAAACAGATGGCAGAAAAACAGGGTGTGAACGAAAACTTAAAGAGGCAGGATCAGATGAAATGGGTTTGTTTGATGAATAATATTAAAGACTGTGCAGAAGAAATTGTACTGAAAGAGAGTGTATATGTGTGAATAGAAAGGGTGATCGAAAGGCTGCTCTTTACAAAGATGAAAATAAAAATTGCTGAAAAGGCATGAGAGTTGTAGTGTAAAACTCTTTTGACATTGTGTTTTCCGTTAAGTAAAATATCTTTGATAGACAGATAATGAAAAAATGATTATTCTTGGCTCAGATCAAGAGAACAAATTACTTGCGAAGGGAGGAAATTATATGGAGCTGAGTATACAGATAAAAAAATACCGAACAGAGCTTCATCTATCACAGGAGGAATTGGCAGAAAAGGTATATGTAACAAGACAGACAATTTCTAATTGGGAAAACGAAAAGAGTTATCCTGATATTCATAGCTTGTTACTTCTTAGTTCATTGTTTAATGTATCTCTCGATCAATTAATTAAAGGAGATATAGAGAAAATGAAAGAAATTATTAGCGAGCAAGAAATTAAAAAGTTTAATTATTATGGTTCCATCTATACAGTTCATTTGGCCGTGTTGATTATATCGGTAGTACCTTTGTTTATGTGGCTCGGAAGGTATGCGTATATTCCGTTTGGGGTTTTATTTATTATTACAATGTACTGGGCGTTAAAGGTTGAAAAACTAAAAAAGAAAAATGATATACAAACCTATAAGGAAATTGTTGCATTTACGGAGGGAAAAAAATTGGATGAACTTCATAAGGCAGTTGAAGTGGGAAAACGTCCTTATCAAAATATATTAAAGGTTATTATCAGTGCGGGTGTTACAGCGATGATTTGCTTCTTAATTGGAGTACTGATGCACGTATTCTTGAATTAATTAAATTTAAGGATATTTTGATTTGTAGAATTATAAAATAGAGCATTTTTCTCGCAGATTTTAACCGGTAGTTAAGAAATCGAAGCCATAATTAAACGAAGGCTCAATTGTAAACACATATTAGAAATACTATAATGAGAATATAAACAGGAGGTAGGAACAATGCAAATTGGTGAGAAGATAAAAAACTATCGGAAAACTGCGGGATTAACACAAGAACAGGTGGCGGATTATTTGGACGTTTCTACTCCTGCGGTAAATAAATGGGAAAAAGGAAACACATATCCAGATATATCATTACTTCCGGCAATTGCTCGATTATTAAAAATTGATATGAATGAACTATTTTCATTTCGTGAAGAATTGACAGAAAAAGAGATTGGACAATTTGTGAATGAGCTTTCGGAAGTTTCATTGGATAGCTTTATAAAAGCTTTTGAGATGGGAAAAAATAAAATAAAGGAATATCCTCATTGTGATTCGTTGATTTATTCAATTGCTACTGTTTTAAATGCGGCGTTAACTTTATCCGATGTCGATGATGAGAAAAAGTTGGAATGCAATAATGTGATTGTTGAATGGCTGGAACGAACTGCTGAAAGTCCGAATGAAAAGGTAAGGATTTCCAGTATTTTTATGCTTGCAGCGAAATATATACAAATGGAAAAATATAAAGAAGCAAATATCTTTTTGGATAAAATTCCAGATACTGTGATAGATGCCACAATTATGAAAACGAATGTACTAGCACACCAGGAAGGGACAGATATTGCAGCGTTCTTTTTAGAGGGAAAACTGATGCAGACAGTTACGAATATACAAAACTATCTGTATAAGTTGATAGAAATGGAAGAAGAAACCGGAAATCATTGTAAAGCAGAGGAGATTGCCGAAATCACAGAACATATGGTATCGTTATTTGGTCTGTGGGATTACGGTAAAGTAGTACCATATCTATTGATTGCCGTGTATCGAAAGGATGTAGAAAAATGTATTCAGTTGATAAAAGAAGTGCTGATGGAGTCACAGAAGCCATGGAAGATGGTGGAATCACCTTTATATTACAGATATGTGGATACAGTACAGGGAAAGTCTTTTTCAGACGTTGGAAATAATTTTGTTCGTGCATTAGCTACAGAAATTGAAAATAAAGAAGAGTATGAATTTTTGAAAGGAAATAAAGAACTGGAGGCGATTTTTTCTCAATATTTGAAATAGATTGCGATAAAAATATATAGAAATGATAAAATAAAAGCTGTAAAAATCTACGTTGAATTTTACAGCTTTTTGTGTATAATAGAAGTAGCAGAAACAATTTAAAATCAAAGGAAGGAGCTGAAAGAATATGGCAAATATTTTACCAGTATCTGATTTGAGAAATTATAATGAAGTTCTGAAGAACTGTCATAAAGGAGAACCAGTATATCTGACTAAGAATGGCAGAGGACGTTTCGTTGTCATGGATATTGAAGATTATGAGCGTGACCGTGCAGAGAAAAAGCTTCTGCTGAAGCTGCAGGAAGCCGAAGAAGCAGTGAAAGACGGAGAAGGCTGGCTGGATCTGGATGAATTGAAAGCACTTGTGGGGGAATAAGATGTTAAAACTGCGGATCAATCCGATTGTTGCAAAGGACTTGAAGAATATTCGGGATTACATTGCTGAGGATAATGAAGAATATGCTGCAAAGACGATAAAAGAGATTTATGGTAAATTTGAAAATCTTCAGATGTTTCCGGGAATGGGGTCGGATCTTTCCAAACGGGTCAGTTTTCGGGCAGATTATAAATATGCGATATGGGAAGAGTATGTGATTATCTATAAGGTCGGTAACGAATATGTAGAGATTTATCGTGTAGTTAACCGATATCAGGATATCACGAGAATCTTTGATTAAATAATTGAGAATGCCAACTAATGAAGAAATAGGAAAAGTGAAATGGAAAATTCATATATTGTATTGGGAAATGGTTTTTCCATTGATTTAGTTCAAAAAATGGAAAAAGCAGAGGGGATAGATCTGGCTAATTTATTTTCAAAAGGAGAACATGTTCTTTATCCAAAGACTAATACTAGAGGTTTTTTATCACGAAAATATACACCAGATTTATGGAATTTAGGTGCTAGAACATATATGTCATATGAAACGGCAACACAATTAGTAACAGATGTTATTACTTGTGCAAATGTATATAATTTGTCAGTGGAAAAAAGACCAAATGAAGAAAGAGACAGTTCTAATATTTATATTCACGCATATAGCGAATTGTCTTCTTATTTAAGATATTTATTTATATATTATGATTCGTTAGTGTCTGAAAAGGACCTAAAAAATATAATTGATGAAATTGAATTGATTCATTACATAAAGAATCGTGTGTCACGACAAAAGAAAGTATATATCATTACTTATAATTATGATGTGTTTTTAGAACGATTACTCAAGCTTGCGGATATTCCTTTTAGTATTTATGGATTTGATGATAGTAAAGCAGATGTGATTCTATTTAAACCACATGGTTCTATTAGTTTTTCTTTCAAAATCAAAATTCAAGAATATAGCCCATATAATATTAGAGATCTGATTGCTGAATCAATATCACAAAATTCTACAGATTTTGAAATAAAGTATGACTTACAAGAAGATTATCCAATAGTAAATGCAATAATTCCTCCGGCAGGAGATGCAGAAAGATTTGGATTTGGATGGATAAAAGATATACGAAAGGGTATTGATGAAATAGTAAGTAAAAGTACTTCAAAAGATGAAATGATGATGTTCGGATTGTCTTATTGGCATGTGGATAGAAATGAACTTGATGAGATTTTACTTTCTTTAGACAACAAAATGGAAGTACGATTTGTTAATCCTAAGCCACCTACGGCGTTGGAGGCTGTATTAACCAGCCTATTTAAGAATTATATACACTTTAGTAACAGCAAGTTAATTGTGGAGGATATTGCAGATGGCGAGTAACAGATATTATAGAAAATCTACCTCTATTACAGTTTCTAATTTTTACGAACAGTATCAACTGGGAAAATATAGATTTGATCCACCATATCAGAGGGACATGAATGTTTGGGATATTGAACAAAAATCTTTTTTACTTGATACAATTTTTAAAAACTTTCCTATCCCCCCTATTTTTTTGGAGCAAAAAATAGATCCAGATACAGGAATAACCAATTACGATGTCATTGATGGAAAGCAAAGGTTATCTACGATTATAGGATTTATAAATAATGAGATACCATTACCGAAGGAATTTGGAAATGATATATATGGAAATAATATAATAGATGGTCTTTTATTTAATGAAATAAAGAAAATAGCAAAAGAAGATGATGAGATAAAGACTTTAGTTTCGGATTTTTGGGCTTATTCAATATCGGTAGAATATATAGAAAATCCGGACTATAAAATTGTAGATAGCATATTTGATCGGTTAAATAGAGAAGGAAGTAGATTAAATGCACAGGAATTAAGAAAAGCACAGTATTATGATACGTTGCTATATAATGATATTATTAGCTATAGAAATGATGAATACATGACAAAGTTAACGTATAAGCTAAATAAAAATAGAATGGAAGATGTAGGATTCATAACGGAGTTATATATAATGACTGTGAAAAATACGATTTTTGACGGTAATGAGAATGAAATAGATAAAGTGTTTGCAGATATTGTGGATAAGTATGATGAAGAATGTTCAATGTCTGTAAGGATGAAATTTGAAAAAATTTTAAATTTATTAAAAAAGTGGAACATAGACTATTCTGCATATAATATTGAGGGTGTTAGTCATTTATATGCATTATGGTACTTGGCATTGTATATAGATAATAATCAAATTGACGCAGATGACATATGTGACAAGATGAATATTTTTTACAGAAATTTACGAAGTGATAAAACGATACCACAAACAGTAATATATCAACAATCAATGCAATCTGCAAGTCGATCAAAGTCAGCACGTAAAAAAAGGGTTAATGCTATATTAACATACTTGGAATATGAAAAATTATAAAGGAATTGATTGATAACAGAGATGTGATAACAATTTGATAACACCATTCAGTACAACCTATGGATTTAGGACAGTTGAACACATATAAAACTAAATAGAACCATAATGCCAATACTAAAAAGTATAGTGACAAGATTTTATTTGCGAGTTTGAGTAAAGAACTAGAATCCATTTTTAAGGAATACTTGAAATAGGTTGTAAAAAATATATAGAGATAGAAAAGCTGTAAAAATCTACGTTGAATTTTACAGCTTTTTGTATATAATAAAAGTAACAGAAACAATATGAATATGGACCGCACAGTAGGTTGTGTTCATGAGCGAGAATCGAATGCGAATGTCCGCTTTATCAAGGAAAGGAGCTGAAAGAATATGGCAAATATTTTACCAGTGTCTGATTTGAGAAATTATAATGAAGTTCTGAAGAACTGTCATAAAGGAGAACCAGTATATCTGACAAAGAATGGCAGAGGACGTTTTGTAATTATGGATATTGAAGACTATGAGCGCGATCGTGCAGAGAAAAAGCTTCTGCTGAAGCTGCAGGAAGCCGAAGAAGCAGTGAAAGATGGTGAGGGGTGGCTGGATCTGGAAGAACTGAAAGCACTTGTGGGGGAATAAGATGTTAAAATTGCGGATTAATCCGATTGTTGTAAAGGATTTGAAAAATATCCGGGATTATATTGCTGAAGATAACGAAGAATATGCAGCAAAGACTATAAAGGAAATTTACGGTAAATTTGAGAATCTTCAGATGTTTCCGGGAATGGGTTCAGATCTTTCAAAGCGAGTCAGTTTTCGGACGGACTATAAATATGCGATATGTGAAGATTATGTGATTATCTACAAGGTAGGAAACGAGTATGTAGAGATTTATCGTGTGATTAATCGGTTTCGGGATATTATGAGAGTTTTTGATTGATAACAAATTGATAACACCGTTCAGTACAGTCTGTGGACTTTGGACAGTTAAACACATATAAAACTAGATAGAGCCATAATTCTTATGGATTTAAAGATGAAATCAGTAAAGAAGAGTTTACAAAAAGAATTGAGGAGGACACACTTTTCGATGTCCTGAGTGCAGTACCAATTCAGAAAGGTGATGTACTCTTTATTGAATCAGCAACAAACCATGTTATCGGAAAAGGAAATCTGATTGCAGAAATCCAGCAGAATTCGAATGTAATTTATTGTGTTTATGATTATGGACGCGTGGGAAAAGATGGTAAGAAGCGAGCTCAGCATAACAAGAAAGCATTTGCGGTTGAGACAATAAAGTCAGAGAAGATAAAATTAGGATGTTTCTATGTCGTATAGGATGAGGTGCGTGTTAATGGAAATGTAAGACCGTATGATTACCTTGATATGCTTGAGAGAGTCAGTATACTTCTGTTTCATGGGGAAAATATTATTACCTTAAGAGAGTATTGTTATTCAATCCGTTCCTGGCAGACAGAACTTCCATGTGGGCTGATTGATTCGGGAGAGACACCGGATCAGGCAGCAGTTCGTAAATTAAAAGAAGAGACAAGATATGATAAATGAATTCCATTCAGAAAATAGAAAGTCTCCCGGAGCAGATATGGCAGGAAGGTATGCAGTTTCTGGGAGATTTTTTAGAGTTTCAGAGTTCGTTTATTTTGTGGAATAAGACGACAAAGCAAAAAAGGTGAAAAACTCATGAGAGAAGATAAAAACGAGACAAGATGGGACAAACTATTACATATTCGAACAATGGGGCGGGATGATTCCCACTCTGATGAACATAGATTTCCTTATGAACCGACACCGTATTGTGTGTTGGAGCGGCTGGCAAATTCCGGTTGTATCCGCAAGGGAAATACAGTGATTGACTATGGCTGTGGAAAAGGTCGTGTGGACTTTTTTCTGGCATATCAGACCAGATGCAATTCCATAGGTGTCGAGTATGATGAACGGATTTTTGGACGAGCCATGGAAAACAAAGCGGATTCGGTAGTTTCAGATCGTGTGGATTTTGTGCAGGCAAATGCTGAAACATTTAAAGTGCCGGAAACTGTAGACCGATGTTACTTTTTTAATCCATTTTCGTTGGAACTTCTGAAGCGCGTAGTGGGTCGCATTCTTGATTCTTATTATGCAAATCTGCGTGAGATGCAACTGTTTTTTTATTATCCGACAGATGAATACATTTCTTATATGATGACAGTGGATGAGTTGATGTTTGTAGATGAAATTGATTGCAAAGATTTGTTTCCGGGGAATGATCCGCGGGAGAAAATTGTGATTTTTGAGCTGAAGAAATAATTCAAGCCGAACACATGTGAGAGTTGAAAAGTCTGTTTAAGAAAACTTTAATGCAGACATACATCAAAAGCTCCCTGCATAGATTGTAAAAAAGCAAACTATGTGGGGAGTTTTCGTGAAAGGTTATATCGAGGAACGGGCAATGGAAATTGCACGATATATCATAGACAACAATGCAACGGTGCGTCAGGCGGCAAAAAAGTATGGAATTAGTAAGTCGACGGTACATGCGGTAGTAACGATATAGAACGGAATGTGAATGTGATATATTTCATTAAATAAGGTGTGGAAGAAAGCAGGCTTGAACGGATGTCTCTGGGAGATGTTCGTGAGGGGCTGTTTTTTTCTAGTTGTATGATAAAAATTGGAAAGTACTAAAAAGTAAATTCAATGAAATTGGATGTCAGATTGAAAAGAAAATGGATTAATGCTATACTTTAAAAGATTAAAGTAAAAGAAGTATGTAACAGCGGAAGTTGCGGCGGAAATGGAATTTTTAGGTCATGCTCCTAAAATGCCGAAGCTGCAGTACATGAAATATGATCCGAGTATAAATGGACTTATTGAAATGCGAATGAAAGAGTACCCATTAGTACACCAAAAATTTATGCTTAAACTCAGCAATACTTCTGGTTTGAAAGAGAGTGAAGCGTTGAGAATAGATGCAACTTTAAAAAGCATGAAAGTTGGAAGCAATATGACGATTTTAAAAGAAGCACAAAATGAGTCGAAAAGATATTTGGAATACGAGATAGATTTTTAAATTGGTAGTGATGAAAGAATAGTTTGTACGAAAGGAAAAATGTGATGAAAGATGTGTTTAAAGGAGTGGCAATAAAAATACTGTCAATTATTGTTATTATTGCAATTTTGGGTGGAGTGGCCTATGGCGGATATAGATATATGAAGACAAAAGCGGAAGCAAATAAAGGACATGAAACCGTTAATAATATTGAAGTAATAAAAGAAAAATTGGCATCTACTGCTGAGTTAAATACATATAGTTATTTATGTACAGATGTAATAACGAGAGCGGATTCTAAAACATTTAAAGATTGGAAAATTCCATTTACTGAAAAAAGTTTTATTGTTCAATATGATGGTACTGTAAAAGCAGGAATTTCAGATTTAACAAAAGCGCAGGTGACGGAAGAAGGAGAGAAAATAGTAGTTAAATTGCCAGAGGTAGAAATTACAAGTGCAGAGATTGATAATGATTCTTTTGAAAAATTGGATGAATCAAATAATATTTTTAATCCGATTACGGTGGAAGATTTAAATGATGCACAGAAAGATTTAAAAGAAAAAATGATTGCTCAAGCCATCAATAAGGGAATTCTGGATGAGGCGAAAGCAAATGCAGAAACAATTATTGCGGGTATGCTAAATGGTACAACAGATAATGATATCGTTATTGATTGGCAGTAAAAATGGGTTGAGAAAAATATTATAGTGTTGCATAGAAAAAACCTTTGCGTCAAAAAATGATGCAAAGGTTTTTTCTATGCAATAAATTCGCGAAATTTACAAGTCCTTTTATGAAACAAATAAAAAGGTATTGCCAAAACCGGCAGAAAGGACTTGTTTATGAAACAGCAGACAAACCCATGGAACAAAATTGTAGGTGAGAACATTCGCAGATTACGCGAGGAGAATAATGAAACGCAGGCAATGTTGGGAGAATTCCTTGGATATGGAGCAACTACGGTAGCAAATTATGAAAGCGGATATCGCTTACCAGATTTGTTGACCGCTTATGTAATAGCGCAACATTATCATGTGCTGTTGGATGAATTGATGGAGGAACATCACGAATCGTGAATACAGGGATTTATCAAAAACTATATAATGATACATATCAGTTGAACATGGATAGGTACTGAAGAAAATATTTCTGTATTAAAAAACAATGTCAACGGAATACGAAAAGATAATATGGAGGTTTATACGATGAGAAGAAAATTAGTCATTATCTGTATGGCAGCATGTATGCTGTGTCTGGCAATAGGGTGTGGAACGGGGAAGGATAATAATGTGGCAGATGAAAGTACATCTGCCACAAACAATAATAGTAGTGCTGAATTGAAGAAAACAGATGCTGTATCAGAACCAGTTGCATTTGCATACTGTGAGGCATTATCTGGTGTCGAGTTCAAAGGAAGTGCTCTGAAAGTTGGAAGTGATGCGTTTTATGATTGCCTGGATGAATTGACGATTTTATATAAGGGTGTGAAATATAATAAGCAAAGTATTGAAGATGCAGTGTGATTTTATGATATTGGTAAACCATATAAAAGATAAACTATGACAGGAAAACGGTTAAGGAGAAAAGAAAAAATGACAAAGTTGGAAGTAAATCAATTTATAGAAAAAATGAAAATGTTTGGAGATGATTGGCACGAAAAAGAGGTCAAGGAGAGTTCGTTTATAAATTGCAGTTTGGGTGTTGCTATCAAAAAAAGAACAAATGAGTTGCGACAAATAACAGACACATTGCACAAATGCCCAGGTTTGATTAAGAAACCTTCAATGTAGACATACATAAAAATCTCCCCGCATAGATTGTAAAAAAGCAAACTGTGCGGGAAGTTTTTGTGAAAGGTTATATCGAGGAACGGGCAATGGAAATTGCACGATATATCATAGACAACAATGCAACGGTGCGGCAGGCGGCAAAAAAGTATGGAATTAGTAAGTCGACGGTACATGTGGACGCAATAACATAGAACAAAATATAGACAAGCTGATGTGGGTAATTAAGTGAAAGAAATTTGGAATAAGTAATAAACAATCTGTGTACCTTTTTTGCCCCATCAGAACCATTCAGATAAAGTTAGTACAAATTTGTAGTGGAGGAATGATACATGGGAAATAATACGAAAAGTGAACAGGACGATCTTTGTCTGGCACTTATAAATCCAGAATTATGCAAAAAATCAAGTATTGAGGTTGCGATAGAGCAACATGATGCGGAGACAACAATACCATATCTACATGTATTCTTAGATATACATGGAATCTGAAGAATTGTGCATTCATTCGATTGGATAAACCGGAGTATGTTCCGGAAAAGAATCCTATAAGATTGTCAACAAAACAAAAAGAAGAGTTAATCTATATACTGACGAATGAAAGTAAATACCATTGGACTACATCAATTGTTGATAAAAATAATATCAAAATAGCAACAGGATATGAAGTGGCTGTTCAGGTATGGACAGATACTTATGAAGAAAATAATAAAATTCAATACGATAAAAACGGATTTCCTGTTATGCCGGATTATACAAGATTATAGAGTCGAAAATTATGTACAAGAGATGAGATGTTGAATGGTATTTTACTGTTCGGTCTTTTTATGCCCATTGAAATCTGTGAAGTGTAGGAATACAATGATATTATATGAACTGCACAGAACGGAGAGCAAAAAGTATGAGTGATATACATCCAAAAAAATTGGTGATTTTGTATATTTTAGATATCCTGCAGAAATATACGGATGAAGAACACAGACTGAGCCAGAAAGAGATACAGGATATTTTGAAAAGAGAGTATGAAATGACGGTTGACAGGAAAGCTGTGAAAAGAAATCTCTTAAATCTGATTGAATATGAAAGCAATATTGAATATCGAGAAGTATCACGGAAAGATATTTTCAGAAAAAAAGATTCTGTATCATATATAGGCACCTCGGATTTTGCGGATAAAGAAATCTCGGAAGACGATTTGTTATGGACAGATTTTTACCTGAAGCAGAAATTCACGAATGAAGAATTGCGTCTATTAATAGACAGTCTGTTGTTTTCAAAACATATACCTTATAGCCAGGCAAAAGAGCTGATTAAAAAATTAGAATCGTTATCTAATATATATTTTAAATCTTGCTCGCAGTATATTTATCCATTGCCGGTTGAACGGACAGATAATAAACAGGTGTTTTACAATATTGCTATATTAGACGATGCAATCCGTAAAAAGAAGAAGGTTTTATTTGAATATGCAGAATACCATACAGATAAGAAAATGCATTTGAAAAAACGGGAAGATGGTAGTGTACGGGAATATATCATTACGCCATATCAAATGGCTGTGCAGGAGGGAAAGTATTATCTGATCTGCAACTATGATAAATATGATGATATCTCGAATTACCGTGTAGACAGGATTCGAAACATACAGATTCTTGAGGAAAAAGGTAAGCCATTTGAAACTTTGAAATGGTCCGGACATCAGCCAATGAATCTGAATGAATATATGAAAGAGCATGTGTATATGTATTCCAGTGAAAATGCGTTTGTTAAATTTAGAATCGTAAAAGCAATGATATCCGATGTGATTGATTTATTTGGAAAAGGGGTGAATTTTTCAGAAGAAACGGATACGCATGTATCGGTAAGCGTGCATGTAAATGAACGTGCAGTGGAGCAGTTCGCAAAAAATTATGCGCCGGATGTGGTGATATTGCAGCCGAAGAGATTAAGAGGTAAATTAAGGGATGACTTGAAAAAAGCGTGGGAAGCATATGAAGATTAAAAGAAAGACATAAGAGATGAAGAAGCATTTTTCAAAGTCGAAATATTGCAGATTGTGGCAATGTCCGAAGATGTTGTGGATGGATAAATACAAGCCGGAAGAGAAAGCCGAAGATGCCGGCGATATTCCCGGATGATCCGGAATTGAATTATCATGATCTGGAAGGTGTACACAATGGCTCAGAGGCAATGACGATATTTCCGAGGATAAAAGATATGCCAGCGGAGGAGCAGAAGAAGGCAAGGCATAATTTATTGAAATATTGCGAACTGGATACCTATGCGATGGTGAAAGTGTGGGGAGAACTTGTGAGAGTTTTTGAAGGAGATACGGAAGATGGAGAAAACTAAAGAAGAAATAAAAGAAGAGATTGAAAAAGAAATAAAAGATTCGGTAGATGATTTTATTGGAACAATAAAAAAAGAGCCGTGCTGTGAATACTTTTCAGATAAGACTGAAGCAGATTGGGAATGTGAAAAAGTTTATAAAGATGCTCTGTATCAAGGGTACTTGGATGCTTGTCGGACAATTCATTGGAGTACTAAGGCAAGAGAAGAAGGAGATGAGTTATTAAAAAGAAAAAAAGTGTGGGATAAAAAGAGACCTAATACAGAGGAAAATCCTATGAGAGAACCGTTAACAGATGTCGCAAAAGAACTTTGCAATTATTTTGATGGTGATGAAAAGTTTGATGATAAATATTCAGGTTGGTGTAAAGCGTTAATAGATTCCTATAAGAAGTATCTTGTGGATGAAATTACATATGGTCAGGCGCAAAAAATAATAAATATGGCATTTAAATATTTATATTGCATATGCGATAGATGTAGAGGTGGAGAAAAATATAAAAAGAAATTTGATAAATGTCATATGCCGTTAGATAGTTTTAGTCTGGAATGGTTCAAAAGGAAATTTAAGGAAGATGATTTTTCAAATGCCGAGAGTTATCCTGAAAATTATAAAAAATTGCCAGAGAATTTATTTACAAAAGGTGAAAAGAAGAAGTTAAAAGCGGAGTCAATAGGAGCGTGGAGTTCTATGCAAAAGACGTGGGAAAAAAGTTGTATAAAAGAAGAATATCCATACGAATTTTATGCTCATGTTATAAAGCAATATTGCAAGGAAAATTCAATTACACCATTACAATTGGATTTTATTGTTTGGTCTAAAATGCAGAAAATTATGGCTGCAGAGTCATTTATAAAGACTTTTAAAGATGATGATAAAGAGAATAAAGAAGCTATAAATTCAGAAGAACAAGAGCCATATGATATACTTAACTTGAAAACGACATTAGAAAATAGATTGAGTGAAATCAGACCTTTAATATGCAAATGATTTACTTATAGAATATACGAAGTAAAAACAGTGTTTCGGCACTGTTTTTTTGGACTCATAAATAATGAACTATTTTTGCCCCATACAATAATATATCCTATTACTTATCAAGCATAGATAGGAGTGAAACAAGTTGAAAATATCCATTTATTCAAGAAAATCAATAGAAAAATTATTGGAAAAAGATTTCCCGGAAAATGCAGCCGTAATCAGTTTCTATGATCCGCCAGGAAAATTCCGTGATGCGGAATACAGTCCGGTAGACTATTCAGCGAAGACGAACTGTGTATTCCAGGTAGCACTGCATGACATTGATCTGGCAGTACTGCCGAAATATCATTTGACTTACGAGACATATTTTCCAGAAGCAGATGATCTTGTAGAATTTATTTTCAATGCTCTAAAAGAAGGAAAAGATATCATCTGTCAATGTGAATATGGCGAAAGCAGAAGTTCAGGATGTGCGGCGGCTATCCATGAATATTTCTATAAAGACGGTATCAAGATATTTGCTGATTATAGATATTATCCGAATCAGGTGGTGTATCACAAGGTGTACGATGCACTTGAGAGATATGGAATTGAAAATGATGTGATAAGAGAAAGTGGTGAATAGATTTATATGACGATAGAATTAAAACAAGAGATTTTGGATTTAATTGAATCACCGGAATTGCATGTATATTTAATGGAACATGCAGAACGACTGAAGTTGAGAGACTATGTGTCAATTATTGCCGGAGCACCAGTCGGTTTAAAAAGAAAACAGGGATTATTGTATAAGCTGAGAGCAACATCAGACATAAAGCAACAGGATATGGATTATCTGAAATTATGCTGCGAGTGTATGGATCAGGCAGTGCGATATTTAACGATGGAAAGTGAAAAGATTTTTCTTATACAGTTGATGGGTTATAATGATGATAATAAAAGTGATATTATGGATGGCCCATATATTATGACATCTTTTGAAGACATGAAAAAGGCAGTGCAGGAATATTATTGGAATGATCCGGATTCTATATGGGAATCTTTATATTGGCGGGTTGAATTATATTTTAGTGGCAAGAACGAGATTAAGGAAAACGAATTTTTATCACCAGTGTACACATACATCATGAATAAAGAAGGAGAGATTCAATATTTTATTCATGAAAAATTATCGTCAAATTATTTGAAAGGACCATTAGGAAGTATGGCAGAGTGGCTGTTTCATTCTGTATGCCCAGATTTAAACCTGCCTGTTCCGTATCAGACGGGAGATGTTCTGTTTATAGATTGCAGACCATATGCACCGGATGCTTTTTATTGTCGGCTCAAAGAAGTTGGAGATGATTGCTGTGGAATACAATGTGAATATGTGAATACGGAAGGAGAGATTGAAACCGGTGCGTTAAAACATGGAGATTATTTCTTTAATCATAGAAAAGTGTATCAATATTTATCACCGCTATATAAGGCAAAGATTGTTTCAAAAGATGAATTAAATTGGGATGATTATGTTAAAGGAAAATAAAATGTTAGCAAGACCACATAAAGGAGTATTCTGGTTAATAGACGGAAAAATCTGGGCAGTTCCATTTGATGAGCAAAAATATGAATATGGGATTTCAAAGTCGGGAGATTCTTATGTGCATAGAAAAATTTGGAAGAAAATAAAGCCTCAAAAATGTCGGTATCCATATAATTATTATCCTCGTGGTCGGGTTGAAATTACTTCAAAAAATCTGTGTATTCTATATATGAATTCCAATATAGGTGAAGAATACATTAATGAAATAATGAAGAAATTTGGTCTGGAATCTGTAGAAAAAATAATTTATGATAATAGCAGTCATTATAGATCATATTTGGATATTGGATGGAAAGCAGATGGAAAATGATGATTATTTATAAGGGGGGAAATGTATGAAGATATGGCTGGATGATATACGACCTGCTCCAGAAGGATATGTATGGTGCAAAAGTGTTAATATTGCAAAGAGAACAATTGAATCAGCGGAGGAACCCATTTTATTAATTGATTGTGATCATGATTTAGGAGATTATGCTTATGATGGTGGGGATGGGATTAAATTATTGGATTGGCTGGCGGAGAATGAACGTTTTTATCCAATTAGGCTTCATACGATGAATCCCGTTGGCAGAGAAAATATGTTGCGGATGATTCGGAGATATTGGTAGGAGCAGAGGAAGGAGATGCCTGGAATTATATGAATGGGCTGGAAATGCAGACGCCATATGTGGGGACAGATCCAAAAATCGGAAGAAACAATCCCTGCCCCTGTGGCTCCGGTAAAAAATATAAAAAGTGTTGTGGAAGATAATCGTTTGCCAGAATGATACAGACATACATCAAAAACTCCCCGCATAGATTGTAAAAAAGCAAACTATGTGGGGAGTTTTCGTGAAAGGTTATATCGAGGAACGGGCAATGGAAATTGCACGATATATCATAGACAACAATGCAACGGTGCGTCAGGCGGCAAAAAAGTATGGAATTAGTAAGTCGACGGTACATAAAGATATTACCGAACGCCTCAGACAGATCAGTCCGGCTCTTGCTGTAAAGACAAGAGTGGTTCTGGATGTTAACAAATCGGAGCGTCACATTCGTGGGGGAATGGCGACGAGAGAAAAATATCTTCATCAACATCATATCTGATTTAAGATGAAATGCATCAAAGCAAATGGAAAAATGTGCTTTGGTGCATTTTTGCTGCGTTAGTATCTCTGATTTTACAACCTTTGTAAATCATGTTAGAATAAAAAGAAAATTAGAATTCGTCGAAGGAAAAGAGAAATCTATGAGTGCAGAGATATGGTCTGGAATATATCCAAATATGAAAAACAAGGATACAGTGAATTTGGGAAAAGGGAATAAGGCAATGGATGCATGGAACATGCATTTATCTGAGATACGAAATTGCCCGGAAAATTTGTCCACAGAGCTTCTGTGGCAGGTCTTATGCGAACTGGAACAGACATATTTTTGTACGGTAAAGGGAATACCGTTTACCTATATTATAAAAGGGCATGAGATGTTTGTGAATCGCAAAGAAAAGTCGATCACGCAGGCGACAATCCTGCTATCCGCCAGACGCGTCCTGGAGAAACAGGCTGAGGGTGTGGTGGTCAGCGGACCAAAGAAAATCGGAACGTTTGGGGCAAGTTATCTTTATCCGGTTTTCTGTCAGATTGGATTGATTACATAGAAGATGAATGAGAGAGAGGGAATGTAATATTATAAAATAGATGCATTACATAGAAGATGAATGAAAGCGAGGAAATGTAATATGATGAATAAAATAGATGCACAGTCATGGAAGGCTGATATGCCGGATTTTAGGAAAAAAACAAAAGCATTTTACAATGGTGAGATGAGCAAAGGAGATTACAAGGGCTATTCCGGACGATATGGAAGCTATGCTCAGAAAGATGGGAAGGCAAGTATGCTGCGTCTGCGTATGCCGGCTGGTCGTGTGACGAAGGAAAAACTGGCATTTATCGCAGAAGTAATTCGCAAGTACAATGTGAAAAAAGTACATTTTACTACTTGTGAAACAATCCAGCTTCATGATCTGCAGCAGGAGGAACTGTGCCGGATTATGGAAGATGCACTGGATGTTGGAATTGTGACTATGGGTGGCGGTGGAGATTTTCCACGAAATGTGATGTGTTCTCCGTTGTCCGGTGTGGAAGCGGATGAGTATTTTGATGTGCGTCCATGGGCAGAAGCAGCTGGAGAATATTTGATGACATTTATAAATGCAGAAAAAATGCCGCGTAAATTAAAAGTATGTTTTTCTAATTCTCCGAAAAATATCCCGCATGCAACGTACCGTGATCTTGGTTTTGTGGCAACAAAAGAAGGAAAGTTTGATGTGTACAGTGCCGGTGGTCTTGGCAATCATGCGAGATTTGGTGTAAAGGTAGCAGAAGCAGTGGAACCGGAAATGATCTTGTATTACATCAAGGCAATGTGGCTGACTTTCCGGGCATATGGAAATTATGAGAATCGTGGAAAAGCAAGAACCCGTTATATGCAGGAAATCTGTGGGGGTGCAGAAAATTATGTGAAAGCATATCAGAAAAAACTGGAGGAGGTGCTGGCTTCCGGAGAAGATCTGAAAATTTGTGTGAAAACTGAACCTGTGATGAAAAAAGGCGATGGTGTCCGAATTTCCGGCGCGCGTATTTTACCACAGAAGCAAAGCGAGGCTCTGTATACGGTTATCTGGCACCCGATCGGTGGTCAACCGAACGTAGAAGAACTGTGTGCGCTTTCTGATGTGATTCGGAATATGGAGGATGTGGAGATCCGTCTTGCGCCGGATGAAACAGCATATATTATCAATCTGACCGGAACTGAAGTTGAAAAAGTGCTGAAAGCAACACCGGACAGTGCAGAGACTGTTTTTGAGACAAGTGTCAGCTGTATTGGTGCATCCATCTGTCAGGTGGGTCTGCGTGATTCCCAGGCATTACTGCATGCGTGCGTGGAAGCTGTTCGTAAAGCAGAGATTCCGAATGGTGCGCTGCCGCAGATACACATTTCCGGCTGTCCGTCTTCCTGTGGTACACATCAGACCGGTGTGATCGGTTTTCGGGGAGCAGTGAAGCGTGTGGATGATCAGTTGAAAAATGCGTTTGTGCTGTTTGCCAATGGTGAGGAACGCCAGGGCGAGGAGCGGATGGGTCGTGAGATCGGAACTATGGAAGAAGCGGTGATACCACAGTTTCTGGTAGAACTGGGACAGACGGTGGCTGCTTCCGGCATGGATTATAAAAAATGGGCTGAGAAGAATCCACAAGGGATTGATGCAGTTGCAGCAAACTATTTGTAAGATATGACCAAAACCTGAACTTGTATTCAGGTGATTTGCTATAAGTCTATAAGAGACCGAGAGGGGAAGAATCAGAAGAACAGCAGGGGGATGAAGGAGGAGTAAGTGTTGGAACGTCGGGATAAAATTAATTATTATCTGGATCTGGCAGAGATTGTCGGACAGAGAGGAACCTGTCTGCGTCGACATTATGGCGCAGTTATTGTGAAAAATGATGAAGTGATTTCTACTGGTTATGTAGGTGCACCAAGAGGCAGAAAGAATTGTTCTGATCTGGGCATCTGTATCCGGCAGAAAATGAATGTACCAAGAGGTGAACGCTATGAACTTTGCCGCAGTGTGCATGCAGAGGCGAATGCCATCATCAGTGCTTCCAGAGGAAAAATGATCGGAAGTACGTTATATCTGGTTGGAAAAGAAGTGGATACGGGGGAATATGTCAAAAATTCCAACAGTTGTTCCATGTGCAAGCGTATGATCATTAATGCCGGTATTGACCGGGTGTATATCCGGGATTCTAAGGATGAATACCGGATGATCCATGTGCAGCAGTGGATTGATGATGATGAATCTCTGGCAGGAACCTTTGGATATTGATCTCAGTCTGAGTTGATACTCCCACTTTTGCAAGTGGTGAGTAATAACAAATCTTTCTCAGTGGGAGTTCAATCTCCGACTGAGATAAACGCTCCGCGAGGATGTGCAGTGATTCTGAGAAGAATATGTCAGCTTTTGCTGACCAGAATCACGCACCAAGTCTCACGTGCGTTCGACTTGAACAGAAACAGACAGAAGTAAAATAAGAACCGAAAAAAAGAAAAACAAGGCAGGTAAACGAAAGAAATGATACAGGATATCGCACCATTGCATTTATACAATGAGTGGCATAATGTACAGCCGGAAAAGGATGACTGGGTGATCTGTATGCAGGAACGGAAAATATTGGTGCGTGGCGTACAGAATGCCATTTGTTTTCCACGATATGCGGAAATAAAATCGCAGGTACAGAACGGAGATCGTTTTGTATATCTGTTTGCTGTTGGGGAGGAGCGTTTTTTTCTCTATCAGCAGCATCAGTACAAAAACCGGGAAGAATTGAATCTGATGCATCTTTGTCGGTTTGTTGAAAATCAGAGAAAAAATTCTGCAACGGAGCAGACATTGCTTTCGGAAGAAGAAATTGTATTTCATTATGAAACTACGCGATACCTGCGCGGGGCGGCTCCGCAGCATATGTGCTATGCAGGACTTGTAGGTGCCCAGCTGGCAGGATGGTATGCGGCACATCGGTTTTGTGGTGGCTGCGGAACCCGGATGATCCCGGATGGGCGGGAACGGATGATGCGTTGTCCGGTCTGTGGTCAGATGGAATATCCAAAGATCTGCCCCTGCGTGATCGTGGGTGTAATGCATGAGGGAAAGATTCTGGTGAGCTGGTATAAGAACGGTTTTCGAGATCATTATGCGTTGATCGCAGGTTTTGCAGAAATCGGTGAAACTATTGAGGAAACTGTTGCCCGGGAAGTATATGAAGAGACGCATCTGCATGTGAAAAATTTGAGATACTACAAAAGTCAGCCGTGGCCTTATTCCGAGAGTCTGCTGTTTGGATTTTTCTGTGAGCTGGATGGAGCGGATGATATTATTATTCAGGAAGAAGAGCTTGCCATGGCGAAATGGGTGACACCGGAAGAAATTTTTGAAATTCCGGATAATTTTGCATTGACGAATGAGATGATATGCAAGTTTAAGCAGGATATGATTGAGTATGGACATCTCTGCCTGTGAGGAGAGAGGGCAGGAAAGTCTTCTATCGCACACTTACGCGAAGAAAATTATCCAAAGCACAGCTTTCTTGCACGCACCGAACACGATTGCGAAGCAATCATTTCTTCTCGTGCGAATGTCCGCTTTACAAAATAAGCGATAAAAGGTAAGCAATAGAATAACAGGAGTATAAAAAGCAATATGATAAAACAGGAGAATGTGGCAATTGTAACACTGAAAAAAGGAGAAGGGCGCACGATTAAAGCAGGCGGAGCCTGGGTTTTTAATAATGAGATCGAAACGATCACAGGACGTTTTCATAATGGTGATCTTGTGATCGTACATGATTTTGATGGTTATCCGATGGGAAAAGGGTATATCAACCAGAATTCCAAAATTCGTGTGCGCCTTCTGACGAGGCATGTAAATCAGGAGATTGATGAGTCATTTTTTCAGATGCGTTTGCAAAATGCATGGAATTATCGAAAGGATACGGTGGATACTTCTTCCTGCCGTCTGGTATTTGGTGAAGCAGATTTTTTGCCGGGAATTGTTATTGACAAATACGAAGATGTGCTTGTCATGGAATGTCTGACTCTTGGGATGGAGCGTTATAAAGAACAGCTGGCTAATCTGATGAAGCAGATTTTGCAGAAAGATGGCATTCAGATTCGAGGTGTTTATGAGCGTAGTGATGCGAAAGAACGGGAAAAAGAAGGTCTGAGCAGGGTAAAAGGTTTCATTGGAGCAGAATTTGATACAAACGTGGAAATTACGGAAAATGGCGTTCGTTATATGGTGGATGTAGTGAATGGCCAGAAAACCGGATTTTTCCTGGATCAGAAATACAATCGTCTGGCGATTCAGAAATTGTGTAAGGGCAAACGTGTGTTGGACTGCTTTACTCATATGGGAACTTTTGCATTGAATGCCGGAATAGCGGGAGCCAGTGAAGTAACCGGTTTGGATATTTCTGAATTTGCGGTGGAACAGGCGACAGAAAATGCAAAACGTAACAGTCTGAGTGATACGGTAACATTCCGTGCGGCAAATGTACTGGATGAACTTCCGAAACTGGCTGCAGCCGGAGAAAAATACGATGTGGTTATTCTGGATCCGCCGGCATTTACAAAATCTCGTCAGGCAACAAAAAATGCGATCAAGGGCTACCGTGAGATTAACATGAAAGGGCTGAAGCTTGTGAAGGACGGCGGTTATCTGGCAACCTGTTCCTGTTCTCATTTTATGACACAGGAATTATTGGCAAAGACCATCCGTGAGGCGGCGCGCGCTACGCATAAGAGACTGCGTCAGGTGGAATTTCGGACACAGGCGGCAGATCATCCGATTCTGTGGGCAGCAGAGGAATCTTATTATTTGAAGTTCTTCATTTTTCAGGTTGTGGATGAAAAATAGTAGAGAAAAAAGCCTGCAAAGCCTTGTATTTGATATGCTCCCCATATGGTAGACAATGGAAATATCCAAAAATCTATCATATGAGGAGCATATTTTTATGTCTAGGAAACAGTATAGTAAGGAGTTGAAACTTGAGCTCGTAAAGAAACACCTTGAGGATGGAATCTCTTATTGGAAATTAGGTAAAGAGTATGGAATTGAGGCTAGTATCATCCGCAGGTGGGGTCATAAATACGAAACATGATTTTAAAAGAAGAGTTCTTAACTATGTGGCCAATAAATTATGAAAAATGAGATACAAAGAGGATGGAAAAATGTGTAAGGTTATTGCGATTACTAACCAAAAAGGCGGATGTGCGAAAACAAATGTAACGGTTAATCTTGGAATTGGATTAGCCAGAGAAGGCAAAAAGGTTGCACTCATTGACAATGATGCACAGGGATCATTAACTGCAAGCCTTGCATAATAGATTTACCTATAATTAAAAACAACAAGATGGAAAGGCTCAGAAAAAGTTATTCTGAGCCTTCTGACATAGAAGGATAGAAGTATAAAAGAGCAGGGATTTTTATACCCCATCTATTGATATACACTGTAACCATCAAAGACCTAAAATGAAAAATTAAACCTGTACTTTGACAACTGAAAATGGCTATAAAAGGTCTAGTTTACTTTTTCTACAGCCCTTTCCAAGGCATGATATATTGGTTATATCGATTACTATCTGCTGGAAAAGGAGCAGATATGAATTATTACAATGCTAGCGGACAAATGGACCTGTCAGATCGAATAGCAATAGAAACTGGGATATGCATCGGGGAGTCATTCAAAAAAATAGCAAAAAGACTTCGCAGACATCCATCTACTATTGCACATGAAGTTAAAGAAAACAGAACCTTCATTAAAGGTAATTACCCGAATGGAAAAGATTGCCGCATGGCAAGACAATGCACAGTAAGGAATTTGTGCGGCTGTGATGAAGAAGCCTGTAATACAAAGTGTAGACTTTGCAGAGGAGTGGATTGTACCAAGGTATGCGATAGATATGTATCAGTTGCTTGCCATAAGTTTGATTCGCCTCCGTATGTTTGTAATAACTGTAAGGATAAAAAGCTTTGCAACAAAGATAAGTATATTTACAGTGCGAAATTCGCTGATGCAGCTGTAACTCGTCGTAGATCGGAGAGTCGACAAGGAGTTAGACTTTCTGATGAAAAGAAGGAAGAATTGGATGAACTTGTGACTCGACTTGTTAAGAAAGGCCAGCCTTTAACACACATATATGCAGAACATGAAAATGAAATGCCAGTGTGTTTGAGAACACTTTATAACTATATCGATGAAGGTGCCTTATCTATTAAAAACATAGATTTAAGAAGAAAGACAGGCTACAAACCACGAAAGAAAAAGTACAACGATATCAATGGATTTCACTCAATGGAGTATAGACAGTGTAGGACATATGAGGATTTTGAGTATGCGATGAAATTCAAATATTCAGAAGATGAAGTAACAGAAATGGATACTGTAAAAGGCGTTAGAGAATCTGGAAAGCGTTTGCTTACAATGATCTTTAGAAAGAACAACGTAATGCTACTATTCCTGATGCCAGATGGAAAAGCAGAATCCGTAAAAAGGGTTCTGGACTATCTCGAGACAGGATTGGGAATAGATGTTTTTAGACGGTTGTTTCCGGTTATATTGACTGACAACGGCAGCGAATTCAAGAAGGTAGATGAGTTAGAACTTACGCTGGATGAGGATGGCTTCCTAGTTTATAGAACAAGCCTTTATTACTGTGATCCAATGGCTTCATGGCAAAAAGGGTGTATCGAGAAGAATCATGAATTTATTCGTTATGCCGTGCCAAAAGGAAAAAGCTTAAACCCATACACGCAAGAAGATATGACTTTATTAATGAATCATATCAATAGTGTAAAACGTCCTGGACTTGGAAATAAAAGTCCATACGAGCTCGTAGAAGAGGATGGTAAAGATTTCAAAGCATTAATGTCATTATTAAAAATGCACCTCATCCCGCCAGATGAAGTGCATTTAATGCCAGATTTATTCGTTAAAAAGTAATTAGACCGAAGCTGCAGATAGTAATCGATTTGTCAATAGGTATTAAATAGACGGGTCGCATTTACTTTTGCATAACAAGTAGCCAGCCGTCTGTTAATCATGCAAACAAATATATACCTGCTATCTGGAATGCCTTAATTATAGCATGATATTTGAATTTGAACATCCATTATTAGGGCTTTATTTGACCTCAGAACAGAATTTTGATTATTAGACGTATTTTCAGTTGGGTTTTAGTTTTTCATTCAAGGTAATTATCAAAAAGAAAACGATTAATCAGAAGAGATGGAGGATTAAACCTATGATGAATGATTATGGATGTGGAAAAGGCGGACTGGATAATAGTGGATATAAAGAAATTAGACCGATATATGGTAATAAATGATGCTGCATGAGAAAGAACAATGCACTGCTATGTTTTCAGAAATCGTGTAGAATCTACTTGTTGCGTAATAGTTGATGCAGACAAGAATAGATCTGAAAACATAAAATATTAACAATTACTGTTATTGAAAATAGTGAAATTATTATGTATAATGATGTAGAAAACAAAGAGACAAAACACTGAAAAATACGGTGGAAATCTAGTAACAAAAATAAATCAACAGGAAAAGGAGAAAATGACTATGAAAAAATATGAATGTGAACCATGTGGATATATTTATGATCCGGCAGTAGGAGATCCAGACGGAGGTATTGCTCCAGGAACTGCATTTGAGGATATTCCAGATGACTGGGTATGTCCACTCTGTGGATTGGGAAAAGATGTTTTTGTTCCTGTAGAAGACTAAGCAGATAATGCTAATATGAAACTGATAGATACAAATAATTCCAAGAGAATATATAAAAGAAATGGAGACCAGATTATGACTTACGATTTAAATATTACCTTTGATGATAATTTAATTACAGGAAATAAAACTATCGATACCCAGCATAAAGAATTGATTGACCGTATCCAAAACTTTTTAACTGCCTGTCAAAATGGCGACAGCAAGGTAAAAGCAATCAAAATGCTGGATTATCTGGATGAGTATACTAACTTTCATTTCAAAGAAGAGGAAAAGCTTCAGGAAAACGTTGGTTATCCAGGGCGTGAAACGCATCACGAAAAACATGAAGAGTTTAAAAAGACAATTCAGGTACTGTATGAATACCTTAATGATTATGAAGGACCAACGGATCAGTTCAGTGAACTTGTACAGAAAAATGTGATTGACTGGTTGTTTGGACACATTAAAACAAATGACCGCTCTGTAGCGGAATTTATTTTTATAAGAGAAAATCCTGACCGGTTATAAAATAAATCAGTAAATGCGTTTTATCAGAATTTAGACAAAGTGGTGAATGTTCTTATGATGAATAAACTTTGAGAATACTGTGTCGACACTAAGAAAGTCACAAATGAACAGGAAACCTATTTATTTCACAGTATTACTATGAAATGATAGTTTCCCATTGTTACCCTATGTTGTGGATAACATATACACATATTTCCAAAAGAAATTCAGGTAAAAACTTGCCAATATATGTACAGGTGTATTACTCATTTGTAGATGGAATTCATATTGGTGAGTTTGTGGATTCATTAGAAAAATATTTTGCAAATCTTTAACAACCAAATTCAAGTTTGGCTGACTCACAACAATTTAATATCAAACTAATACAAGCACTTTAGCCAATAAGGTTAAGGTGCTTTTTTTGCGCCTTGAAAGGAGGTGGTAACAGCTAAACACATCGGGAAAAGCCCGATTTAATCATTACAACAGGCATTGCCTGATCATATAGAGTTACTTTTAACAGCCAGTTAGGGATTATCCCTGCTGGCTTATTTTTTTATCGAAAAGGAGACAAACAACATGAGAAAAGAACAGATTATTACAACTAACAACAATCAGATGGAGGAGAAAGGCATGAAGAGCAGATTCATTCACTTTAAGAAGAGATTCGTTCCGGCATTATCCGGGGCACTTATGGGAGT
>ENA-OQKO01000290-OQKO01000290.1-human-gut-metagenome-genome-assembly--contig:-NODE-290-length-56015-cov-7.746404_pt1 | contig 56015 bp, 48 predicted proteins | sample MGYA00242777_ERZ504796 | MGnify/ENA primary metagenome ERZ504796 (study PRJEB26092, sample SAMD00036404) | human gut metagenome | host: Homo sapiens | study: EMG produced TPA metagenomics assembly of... | reverse complement strand
GTTGACCGAAGCCCTAAAGAAACATACCGTCCAGTCAGGGAAATGGCTGCGAAAATTATTACGGAAGATGTCGAAATTCGAATTTACAACGGAGCCTCGAGAGAGATTCTCAAAAATTTGAACAACTATCTTTGGTATCGTGATCAAAATGTTTCCAAATATAAATAATATGAAAATCTATCTCGTTTGCGGTAAGACCGATCTTCGCAAAGGGATGGACGGATTGGCTGCTCTTGTTACCGAGGCGTTCAGTTTGGACGCCTATGATAATGCGATTTTTCTGTTTTGCGGAACACGTTCCGACCGTTTCAAGGCTCTTTACTGGGACAAAACAGGATTCGTGCTGTATTACAAGCGCATCGAAAACGGACGCTTTCAGTGGCCGAGAAATCAGAGTGAGGTCAAAAAGATAAACTCTAGTGGAACGATTTCAAGCACATCTGGATGGATCATCATCGGTCTTCTCTTGCATGACCTTCATGAGATATGTGAATTTGAACTTTTGGTTAGAACCTCTCGACACAATTTCACCTCACAGTAGCCATTTGTTCCTGATCCACAAATTCGCTCAGTATAGGAGCTTCATTCAAAGCATAATGATAACGAATATCACGGTATTCTCCATTCCTGAATTTTTTTGTAATCTCATCTATTTTCAAACCAAATTCATCAACTGTATCAAATCCAAACAACGGCAAAATTCTAGTCATGAATTCCCTTGAAACAAATTTTCTTCCTAAAATCCCCAGTACGCTCGAATATTCGTTGTCATAAATATATGTCATTGGGAACCAACAACTACCAAAAAGATTATCTTTCCCATAAATTGAGTAATTATAACAAATTAAATCTGCTAGTAAAAAATATTCCTTTGTATAATGTGTAATGTCAATATTTTCAATCCAATATGCAGCAGTACCTGAAATATAATCTTTTTGATCTCTTTCTTTCATTGCCCTATCTAATGAATCATATCTTCCAGAATAAAACAAATCATATCCCGAGATTTTTTTTTGATATTTATTAGGATTATAATATGTTCTCCCTAAAATGTGTCCAGCTGCTTTGTAATCCTCATTCTTTAAGTAATAGGCAACCGTGTATAAAAATATCTCATGTATGAAGTTTTTAACTAAACCTGCTACCACCCCTTGTTTTTCTGCATTAGCAACTGCAACACGTTCCAATTTTCCCGCTAGAACTTCCTCTGACTCTAAAACAAATGGAGAATATTCAAGGAGTGCAAGATATTCTGTGCGAACTTTTAGTAATTTTTCGTAAAAAGGAATTACATCATTTGTATCTGATATATCTTCAACTTTTCCCACTATCTTCGAAATATTTTCTAATGCCTCCTCGACATATTTAGAAAAAGTCATTTTTCTTGCTTTATCTGGCTGTATTGTTTCCAGTGCTTCATATGAAGTTCTTTTTCTAATCTCAACAACTTCTGTCTTTTCAACCCAGGATGGCTTTGTGCCAAGTTCTGGCTTATGATAAATTTCTTCACCGTATAAAGTTTTCACCAATCTTAAATACTCATTATCGTATTTCTCATCTACAGACAAATCAAAATGCAATCGGTTTTGAAGATATGTTGGCTTACAAACGTTTCCACTTTCATCTCGCTCAAACAATATTGGAATAAATTTGTCTTGCGTAACTTCTTGATAAACTTTTGCTGAGATTATTTGTGTCTCCGTTCCTACTCCACCCGTATGAGCATCGGCTTTGTTCGCATAGACAGGATCAAGAAGCATTAAGACATTAGTTATTGACGGATCGTTCGCACACTTTTCCATAAAAGCATACGTATCATTACCTTCGTTCAAATCCCATTTATCAAATACTACATCTATTCCATCTTTCATAAGTCGAGTTGCAAATTCCAATACCTTTTCTTGATATTGTTCTGTCCCCCATGCATATGAGATAAATACTTTTGGTTTTTCAATTTTTTTCTTACTCACTTATTCTCACCTCGTCTTTGAATTCCTTGCAACATTATATCACAACTGTGACATTTAAAAGACTTAATCCCCTTCGAACTGACAGATACTCTGTCAGGCTACGCACCATAAAAGGCGCCAAATATCCGTTTTCATGCAAGCATGAACGGCTACTTGGCTCATTGTAAACACAAATAGAGGGGCAATGGATATTACTCCACTGCCCCTCAGGTCAACGATCAATATTTCTTCTTTTCTTGTAATGGTCTTTTTCTTCTCGATTGGATTTCTCCAGGAATCCATCAATGTTATGCTTAGCCATGGTATAGGTTTTCATCTCCTCCATGTCTTCTCGATATTCCTTATAGAGTCGTTTCTTCTCCGCCAAAATCTGGCCATATTCCTGACTAAACTGATTTATGGTTGGAAGTTTGCCTCCAATCTTTTGCTCCTTCGGAATCCGAAAGAATGCGGTCTTTGATGCCTTATGAAGTGTAATTTCTTCTCGATGTGCTTCAAAGAATTTCTTGCTATAGCAACTCTTACGATAAGCCACATAGACACCTCTGGTCTTGGCATAGTTAATGATGTGTGTCTTTAAAACTGCTATCTCTGCCAGTCGCTTCTCTGCATCCTTCATCTGCTTATTCAAATCATGAATCGATCAGAGGAGTCCTTTGCCTTTTCTTCCAGAACGAAATATTCTCGGATATTGCGCTGCTACAGGAAGAGCAAAGTCTGGGCTAGCAACTCGCTGTTATAGATTTTATCCCAGTAGTCTTTGTCCTTTACTTCAGAAATCGTCTTCTGAATATCAATCAGCATATCGAATTCTTTTCGAGGCATTGGATTCTCATTTCGAAAATTTACATCTTCAAAAATTTTGCGAAGTTCTGATTCCTTGTAACCTTCACCCAAAGAATCTAGATGAATGAAACGATGTCTGTAATTGTCTCCATCACGTCCCAGTGTTCGGCAATCCTGCCGTCTTCAACACGCCAAAGATCGTAGTATGACGTCGGCTTGCCGGCAAACGTTCCCTCGCTTACGCAGAGAGCGAAGTTTCCCTGGGCCAGTACCTGGTGAATCGTATTGTAGATCATCTGAATGCCCTGTCCGACAAGTGCGTCAAGTGCTTCTCCGAGACCTGAAAGTCCGTCCGCAATTCCCGTTTTGTGCTGGATGTAGGTGTCGCCGTCAAAGTATTCCGGCGTCTTTTCCGGATGATGTCCTTCCATTACGTCAGACAGGAAGTTCCTGACCAGCTCGCGGTTTCCCTCTGTCCTGTCAAGGTCCCTCAGTTTCGTTGTTCCGTCAGTCTGACAGAACGACGAAACTTTGACTGACGCAGAAGGTCAAAGGCCGAAGCCGTGCCGTACGGAATGAGGCTTTGAAAAATTCAAAAGCCGCATGATCCTTGAAATCATTATGGATCATGCGGCTTTATTTCACGTAAGTCAAACGTATTTCAGCAGTAACCGGGTTCATTCCTGCCTGATTCACAGGCATCAGCCTCCCCGATGTCCGAATCTACCTCACCGTTGCCCCGAACGGCAAAAGCGCCAGCTTGGCGATCTTGAAGAACTGCTTGCCAAAGGGAATTCCGATGATTGTAATGTAGCAGACAACGCCGATTGCGGCATTGCCGACTGCCATCGGGATTCCCGACACAATCAGCCAGACGATGTTGGCAAGCAGGCTGACCGCACCGCCGCCGTACACAACTTCCTTTCCAAACGGAAAGAATGCCAGACTGGCGAATTTGAAACACTGCAGGCCAATCGGTATCCCGATGATCGTGATGCACCACAGACAGCCTGACAATACCCATGCCAGCCCGCTCAAAAGTCCGCCGCAGACAAACCAGAGTATGTTTCCCAGTATGCTCATGTAAGTGTCCTCCTTCTATTCCTATGCTGTATGAATGCTCCGAAACCGGCGGCATCACTGCCGAATTTCGGAAGTGTTACGTTCAGAATAAGGCTTATGGAGATGTGAATCAAGAAATATGCTTGCAAAATGAAGTGGAGTGTGGCATCAACATATGTGAAACTCGAGAACCAATAAAAATAATTGTTACTAATTTCTTTTAGTTCCAACAAAGCTGTAGTATAACGTGAGATCCACAGGTTCCTTCAAACGTACGTCATATGAAACAATTGGCTTTTCCTTGCCATCGATCAAACGACTTTCCTGTTTCATTGAGTTGGGAATAACGAAGCATTCACCAAGGCAAATATAAGAAGTACCCTCATCATCTGATTTTTTGACAAAAAGATAATATTTCAGTTTAGGTTTTCCTTCATTGACCCCAGCAAACATCTTCCTCATTTCCTTTTTCTCAAGCTGTCTACCATCTTTACTATAACAATGCATGGTATTAGGATCATAGAATCTATCTTCATACTTAATGGTTTCAGAAATATCATCAGCCTTATCATATGTTACATAAATCGGGCATGTACTATCTGTAATAAAATACCCGCCTATGTTTTGTTCTGTTATTTTACGTTCCCAGTTCAAAAGCCGACAAACATCCGCACGACTATAACGCTCACCAATTGTTAATGGTTTGTTGCTATCATACTTTTCAGATCGTAATAATCCTGCCTTAACAACGTCCATAAATAATTTATCAAAGTCCTTATTGTTATCCAGATGCTTTCTCAATTGTTCATCCATTCTATATATTCCATCGACATGGAACACAAGATTTCGTCCACCGTATCTATCTTTTTGATTTTCTTTATTTGGATCCTTTTGATTCTTAGGAAGATAAAATTCCAACGACAAAACTCTGTCAACGGAAATTAAAACATCGTCATCAATATAACAATTTTCTTTCTCTAGGATACTATGAAATTCAGTGTCTGTTATCTGACGGTTGTATCGTAGCTGCTTAAGCAATAATAACTCGTGCTTACGCATACCGTTCGAAAGCTCATTAGACATAAAATTCAAAACTTGGTTCTCATATTCGTTAATTTTGAATTGATCTTCATTTACCTTCTTCAAGAAATCATTGTAGTTTCCTTTAGGTTTTAAAGTATCCAACAATGCCTGAGAATCAACCATATTATTCTCAAGAAAATCAGCCATCAATGGTATTCTACCCAAGCGATGCTTGAGCTCAACGTAATCATCTTTTATCTCTTTCATAAAGATGTTTCCACCACGTTTCAAAGAAGCAAGAATCATTTCTTTCGCAACTTTCGTAAAATTGATGCTTGAAATTCCAGAAACCGTATCAATTTTTGATGTAGTATCTCTGATGTGCTCCTTATTCCTAGTGTTGTCGCCAGTCAACGCAACTGGAATTAAATAGTTATTTTTATAATTACCAATGAAATCAATCACTACAACATAATCTTTCCCAGGATTTTTACGAAGTCCACGACCGAGTTGCTGTATGAAGATAATTGCAGATTGAGTCTTACGCATCATAACAATCTGGTTAATGAATGGAATATCGATACCTTCATTAAAAATATCAACTGTTACAATATATTCAAGCTTTCCGTTCTTAAGCTTATTGATTGCTGTCAATCTTTCCTCTTGACTATCTTTACCTGTTAACGCTTGTGCAGGATGTCCTTCTTTCGTCATTAACTCAGCAATCTTTTCTGCTTCATCTGTTCTACTTACAAAAACCAAGCCATATAGTTTATCACCAGAATGTCCATAATAGTCACTCTGCTTAAGAACATACTTAACACGATCTTCACTGACTAACCTAGCCAGTGGTGTTTGTTCGTCAATAATCTCTCCGTTGTATTCATAGTCTTGAACACCTACATATTGAAATGGACTAAGCATATCTTCTTCCAAAGCATCCTGCAGCCTGATTTCATAAGCAACATTATAATCAAATAATTCATAAATATTGTTATCATCATTACGTTCAGGCGTTGCCGTCATACCCAATAAGAAATTTGGATTGAAATAATCCAATACTTTTTTGTATGTACTAGATCCTGCACGATGAGCTTCATCGACTAAAATATAGTCAAATTCACATGGATCAAATTCATGTAAATTCTCATCCTTAGAAATTGTTTGAATCGTTGCAAACAGATATTTAGCATCTTTCTCCTTCTTATTTCCAGACCAGATACCATAATCTTTCTTTGATCCACCAATAATATTATAGAAGCTCTCACGTGATTTTTCTAAAATCTGTTCCCGGTGAACAATAAACAAAAAACGTTTGGGGTGATAGTTTTTAACATCAAAAGCTCCAAGGTATGTCTTACCTGTACCAGTGGCAGATATTACCAAAGCTTTATGTTTACAATTTAACCTAATATCTTGAAGTTTCTCCAAAGCATTTTCTTGCATCTTGTTAGGCTTAATTGTTGAATAACTTTCCCCTGCTTCAGCAACCAAATCGTAGCTGACTTTAGCAGATTCCCTATCCTTAAACGGTGGTTTATACGTCTTTTCATAATTATCAATCCACTCAGGTGTTAACACATCCGCAGCATCCCATTGCTCATCAATTTGTTTTTCAATGTCTTTAGTCAATTGACTATTTTCTTTTGAACTAACTCGCAAATTCCATTCTTTATTCTGACTCAAGGCACTCTCTGTGAAGTTTGAACTACCAATGATAGCTACGTCATAATTGCTGTGTTTGAACAAATATCCCTTAGCATGAAAACCTCCCCTACCAGTTGGTTTATAAACTCGAACTTCAACATTTGGCAACTTTAGCAATTCTCTAAAAGCCTTAGGATCATTGAAATCTTGATATGTTGAAGTCAAAATTCGACCGTGAATATCATTATCAACTAACATTGCCTTAAGAGAAATCAAAGCACCATCGGTAATAAAAGCCACTGCAAATGTATAAGAGCTGCAAGTAGACAACTCAATTCTAATTTGCTTTCTCATCGTATCTTCTGCATCATTTGCAATTAATTTGGCAGCATATTTTTCATTAGCGCGATATTTATCTTTATCAATAAATGAGTTCAAAACAGCTTCACTATACTCATCATTGCCTGTTAATGTATTTTTATCAATCATCAAATTTCACTTCTCTCAAATTTGATTTTTCAATAGTCTTAGCTGCTGGAATATCAGCAGGAGCCCATGTGAGTTCACCCAATTCCCTAGGCTTTTTCCACATTACTTTGCTATGGGCAATCAAATCAAAATTGTGCGTTAACATTTTTGCATAAAATACAGTTAAATGAACAGTACCAAATTCATACTCATATGCATAAGTGTCTGTAACCTGCGGGCCTACTGTAATTTCATCATCGAACTCTTCTTCAAGTTCACGCTTTAATGCTTGCTGCGGTGTTTCGTTTGGTTCAATTTTCCCGCCAGGAAATTCCCATAAATCGCCTAATATTCTATCAGAATTTCTTCTAGAAACTAAAACTTTATCATCTTGCAACAAAGCTGCACCAACTACAAAAATATCTTTCGCCATAAAATCACCACCTGAATTTTCTTACTCTAAATATATCACCTTTTATCTCCAAGATCCTCCCCCTAAATGAAAAAAGCAGGCCGCACCGCAACCTGCTTTTCTTATACATAATACGATTCCAACTCATCAATCGAAATATCAATTCCATGAACCTTGATGTCATCGATACGTTCAAAGTAAAATTTCTCAAGCATCCTGTTTCTGTCCTGCTTGATGGCAAAATGAATGCGCCGATGGCAAGTAGGACAGAGCGGGATAATGTTATCTGCAAAATCAATTGTGTACTCAAAGTCACATTGATGCTGCATGGGAATTAAATGATGACCCTCAACAAAGTTTTTATTCTCATTTTCAGAGACAAATGTTTCATGACTGCTGTCGTAGCAACATTTCCAACCGCTTCTATGCTTGGCAGCAAGCATTTCATGAGGGTTGCGTGGATACTGGAGAATTATCGTTTGAACAGGACTTTTTCTCACGGGCTTCTTAAGCAGTTTTATCTTGTAGCGTTCAGATGGGGATTCTTTTATCTCGCCAGCATTAACAATCTTTAACTGGTCAAGATAATCAAGATAGCCGTTAATTGTAGCGCTGTAAAAATTCTTCTTTTCTCTGTTAAGCTTGACAAAATCATTCATTCTGAAAAAAGCTTCAATTCCTGCAGCTGTTTTCTCTGATTCCAAGCTAGTTGGATATGATCCGTAAACTTCCTTGTAAAAAACAATTATCTTCATCAGGTGGTTGCGATAAGACTGTGCCTTCCCGCTTGACTTATTGACCTTGCCCGCCTTAAATGACAAATCAGTCTGATAGTCAAAGAATCCTTCAAAGAAGTCCTTGTACAGAGGATTATTCTTTACATAGAGATACCTTGGGTCTGTTCTGGCGTCAATTGGCACAAATACATTTTCCATTACTTTCCCCTCCACAACACAAGTTCTTGACCCTAAGTATAGCACACATTGCAGCCAAAAAATCAATGCACATCAGTCAAACCTCACCTTCCACTCATCCCCTGCCCTGTATGCCTCAAAGCACATACGCACCTTCTCTTCGCTGTTCTTGGCAACGGCAAGAGGGGGAAGGTCGTCTTCTGAAAATCAGTCAAAGCCGGTGGTCTTGATGTTTTTCTCGAAGCTTCCGCCGGTGACATGGCAGAGGGTGAAGATCTTGCAGACACCGTATGCGTAGTGGGGAGTGTTGTGCCTTTTCCGGTCGTGCAACGGCGATGACGCTGTCGACTTCGGCGGCAATGTCGCGGATCCTTGCGTATCGTTCAAGGTCAAAGTCGTCTCTGCCGTAGGTGAGACCGGCCTGTGCCAGGCTCTGGAGTTCAATGATCATGTCGATCCACTTGTTCCTGCTCATACATATTCCTCCTTTCTTCTGCATCCCTCAACACCCCCGCCGCCTCTCTTCTGATGCGGGAGATGCGGGATTCGGTCTGTTCCGTCAACCGGGTCAGCTCAGCCTTGAGTTGTCCGGCCAGGTCACGGAGGATGATCCGGTCCTGAAGTTCGTAAGGCCGTGGGAACCCGTGGGAGGTTCCGGGAAACTCCAGCTCCTCCAGAAGAAATTCCCGCACTTCCCGTTCGTTCATGAAGGAACACAGGCTGACGCCGCGGCGTATGCAGCGGGAGACAAGTTGTCCGCGCTCACGTTCGGAAGATGCGCGTACCTCGCTCACTGCCATGTCGGAAGCAGCGGAAACGAACGAAGCAAATGTGCTGAAGGCCGGGTCTCCGCTATGCATTTTCCAGCAGAAGGAAAGTTCTTCTTCGCCAAGGAGCGGCCTGCCGTCCTCTGATGTGACGGAGCCGGATTCGCTGAAGTGCCAGCTTCTCAAGCTGTGACAGGCGAGAATGTCAAGGGATGCGCGCTGTCCCGCGGCGGTGATTGCGCAGTCGAGACGGTCTGGAGTGACGTTGCCGATGATGTCGCCGGGGTTGTGGTAGTTTCTGAACTAGTAGGGGTGGCTTGTGATGCAGGCGCATTCTTCTGCGGACAGGATGGCGCTGATGTCCGGTCCGTTGAAGCAGGTGGAGGACATCCGTAACTTGACGGCAACGTAGATGGCAAGAGACGCTCCGAGGGAGTGTCCGGTCGTCGTGAACGTGCGTCCGCCGGCGGCGCGGTGCGCGAACTTCAACGCAGAAACGGCCTGGGAGTCGCCGGATCCCCTGGCGGCAAGAAGTGCAGTTCCATCAAGGCCGAGCCTTGAGATGAGTTCCTGTACGCGGGGATTTTCCGCAATGACCTCCCTGATCCGGTCCCGGCCGTCATCAAGGGGGCTGTGCTCCCTGCCGAGGGCGATGAACTCGATGTCGGTCAGCGCATCCCTGATGTCTGCGGGGTCCGTTCCACCATAGGCGATGACGAGTTCGTCCGGGGCGTCCTTTGGCGTCACTGCCAGCGCCTGAAGTCCGTTTTTCTCATTGCTTTCGACGTCTTCCACCACGTACTTTCTTCCATGAATCGTGACCATTCTGCCCTTCCTATACTGATGCGGAAACTTGCCCACGAAGTAGACGGCACGGGAAAGGTACCTGTACTGTTCGTCAGTGATTGCCGGCATCGCGCCACCTCCTTCCTCCCGTTGTCTGACATGCGGCTTGCTTGTCTCTGAAAGCCGCTGGTTGAAGGAAAACGATTACACATTTGATTATAGCCTGCGGGAAGGGAGATTTCAATGCGGCGCATGACTGTGCGGAAGTCATGTCACGGTGTCTGTAACCTGGAGGCTTGTTTTTCTGGGGGCGATCTCCATGGTTGGTGGAAATTACGCGCGTTGCCCACCAAAACTGGTGGAGATTTTCGTGTCTCTCCCACCAAAACTGGAATTTTGACTTGCCGCATACTGCTAATACGCAACCCCGCCGGCGTCAGATACGGCTCATGGCCGCTGCTTCCCACACCTTCAAAAAAACAAGGCCGCCCAACGCAGCCTCGCCTGTCCTAGTCCATGATGAGGTAGGATTTGATCGTCTTTCTGTCCGCCATGTCCTTGTATGCCTGATTGATTTCATCCAGCGTATAGCTGTTCGTGAAGACCTTGCCCGGATTGATCTGGCCGTCAAGGACCGCTTTCAGCAAGACTTCCTTGTCATAGGTCGTCACCGAAGCAGGACCGCCGGCAAGAGTGACGTTGCGGTAGAACGTTTCTGCCGGATCCATCTTGGCGCCATGCGGCAGGCCGACGCGGCCGATGAAACCGCCTGGACGAACGACGCCGAATGCCTGGTCAGTCGAACCTTGGGCACCGACGCATTCGAGGACGGCATCGGCACCGTAGCCGCCCGTCAGTTTGAGGACCTTTTCGATGCCTTCCGTTCCGCGTTCAGCCACGACATCAGTTGCGCCCGATTCGAGCGCCATCTTCTGGCGGTCTTCGTGACGGCTCATGATGATGATCTGCGAAGCTTCGAGCATCTTGGCGGCGATCACCGCACATTGACCGACGGCGCCGTCACCGACGACGACGACCTTGTCGCCTGGTTTGACGTGTGCGGTTTTAGCGGCGTGGTAGCCGGTTGCCATGACGTCGGCCAGCGTCAGCAGGGATTTGAGCATCCCTTCGCTGTAGTCGTCAGGAGAACCAGGCACTTTGACCAGAGCCCAGTCGGCGTGCTGGAAACGCAGGTACTGCGACTGTGCGCCGATGCTGAAATTATCGTCATGATCGACGCAAACGCCGTCAAAGCCTGACAGACATGCGGGACAGTGCCCGCAGCCGTGCGTGAACGGCACGATGACGAAATCGCCAGGCTTGACAGTCGTCACGCTTTCTCCGACTTCTTCCACGATGCCGATTGCTTCGTGTCCGTCGTTGATCGAGTGCTTTTGCTTGCTGTCGCCGGCGGAATATGCCCACAGGTCGGAGCCGCAAACGCATGAGCGAACGACGCGAATGATCGCATCGTCTGCTTTTTGAATCTTTGGCTTGTCCAGATCGACAACGCTCATTTGACCTGCTTGTTCATAATATGCAATTTTCATTAGATTCCACTCGCTTTCATGGTTTGATGACCCAATTATAAAACATCAAGCTGACTTTAGGTCAAGTGTTTTGCATAATGAAAATGCAGAGCTTCGTTTGCAGTCCATGCTTTTTTAATCATTGCGATCTTGCGTTTTTTCTGAAAAATTCCTTTCAAAGCTCTGCATTTCAGAAAAATTCTAACCGTTTTTTAACTTACGTCATCCACTTTCAGTGTGCTAGGATAATCAATGTTGTATTTTTACGAAAATTGTGACAGTCAGGTCGCAGTAATGCGACGGTGGACCAGTCTCCCGATCTTTGCTTAAGCAGAAATCGACTGCACATGGATTGAGAGGAGAGATTTTTTTGGAAAATGCAGAAATGCGTATGAACACTGCAATTGTTGAAGTTGACCGTCCATGGCTTGCCATGTCATCCATGCTGATTGGTGCATTCGTCGGAATGCTCAGCGAAACTTCCCTGAACATTGCACTGCCGACGCTTGGCAGGGTCTTTTCAGTCGGCACCGGCACGCTGCAGTGGCTCGTGACGGGGTACATGCTGATGATCGGCATTGTGCTGCCGTTTTCAAGTCTGATTTCAAAGTGGTTTTCAACCCGTCAGATCATCATCTTCGCTTTGGCTGACTTCACGGTCGGGGCATTGATTTCCGGCTTTGCAAACAGCTTTGGCATGCTTTTGTTCGGACGGATGATTCAGGGAATCGGCACCGGACTGATTCTTCCGCTGATGTTCACGGTTGCGATGCTGATCTTCCCGCCGAAGAAGCTGGGACTTGCGATGGGCATAAACGCACTTGTCATCATGTTTGCACCGGCAATCGGACCGACCGTCACGGGCATCGTCCTCGGAGCCCTCTCATGGCGTGCCGTCTTCTTCATGTTTGCAATCATTTTAATTGTCGGACTTCTTTTTGCCTTCATCGGTCTGAAGAACGTCAGCCGCATCACCCGTCCGAAGATTGACCTGCCGTCAGTGCTGGGATCCGTCATCGGCTTCAGTTCCATTGTTGCAGGAACAAGTCTCGCATCAGAAGCTGGTTGGACTTCACCAAGGGTGCTCGGTCTTCTTGCCGTCGGCATCATCGTACTCGTCCTTTATGCAGGACGTCAGCTGAAGCTTGATGAACCAGTCCTGAACCTCAGAGTCTTCGCCAAGCCTGCCTTCCGGACCGGCGCCATCCTCGTCATGCTTGATTTCGGCATCATTTTGTCCGCGATGTATCTCATGCCCCAGTTCATTCAAAATGCCATGATGCTGCCGGTTGCGATGACCGGGCTCATCATGCTGCCGGGCGGCATCGTCAATGCCTTGGTCTCTGCATTTGCCGGAAGAATGTATGACCGCATGGGGGCCAAGCTGCTTGCTCGCTTGGGATTCGTCATTGCCCTGATCGGTGTCTTGATGTTTTGTTTTGCAGACGCAAAGTCGTCTCTTGCCTATGTCATCGCTGCTCACGTCATTTTGATGATCGGCTGTCCGCTTGCGATGTCGCCATCCCAGACGCATGCTTTGAATGCGCTGGCCGGTCCGGAATCTGCCGACGGTTCAACGATCATGAACACGCTGCAGCAGATCGTCGGAGCAATTGCAACGGCGCTTGCGACGAGCTTTCTTGCGATGGGTCAGGCTGCTTCTGCGTCCTCAAGCGAAGCGCTTCGGTTTGAGCACGGCGTTCGCTACGGTTTTTGCTTCACTTTGACTTTGGCCTTGATCGGCTTTATCGTTTCGCTGCGCTTAAATAATCGAACACAGAGCAAAGACGTCGATTTTGATTAATAATGAAGAAAAAAGCAGTCGGGTGCGAAACCTGGCTGCTTTTTTCATTATTCCTTTTTTTGCCGCTTATTTTTGATCCGAATTAAAACGTTCATGCAGCAAGCTCCATGATGGAATCAAGTTATTTTTCCGTCAAGTATATGAAATCACCTTTGACAAAGGCTTGTTTTCAACAAACCTATTCCAAAGAAGTTCCTTTTCCTTGCCCTTTCCAATAATTTGTCAGTCATTATTTAAATGGGTCGGCGGCATCTTTCAACTTTCGCACGTGATGAACAACCACAACGGCAATGCCGTATTTGTCCGAAATGTTTTTCAGTGCCGACACATCATCATAGTGCCTGCGTACATTCCACTTTTTCCGCCGGTACTTTTGGAATCACGCACCTTTTGGAAGGTGTCTATAATCACAAGTTTTGTTTGCGGAAAGTCAGTGAGATACTGTTCAATCTGTTGTTCCAAAACGTTACCGATTTGAAAACTCGTTGTGGCAATCCTAAGCTCTGCCGGCACTTCGTCCGTAATTTTGTACAAGCGGCTTTTTATGCGTGCATAAGTGCCTTCCAAGCACATATAGAGCACATCGCTCTTGCGGGTTTCAAATTCCCACACAGGCAGACCGCTTGCAACTTGAATACCGAGCCACCGCATAAGCCAACTTTTGCCGATTTTGCTTGAACCGGACAGCACGCTTAACCCTTGCGGTATCAAGCCATCAACCACAAACATTGTTTTCAGCTTTTCAACTTGCATTTTTCACACCCTCCTCCATAACATAGTTGATAACATTGACCTTCGGAATTTTGTAATCGTTTCCGATTTTAACGTCGGAGATATATCCGTCACTGATTAGGTCACACGCCAAGTGTCGGCTTACACCCAGCATTTCTTGAAGTTGAGCCACCGTAACAACAATGTCCGGATAATTCGGAAACATTATCTTGTAAAGATCTTTTAATTCTGTTTTTTCTCATCTTTATTAACCTCTTTTGTGAGAAAATAAGCTGCACGGTTTGTACAGCTATGTACGAGGCAACGGTTGGAGAGGAGGTCTCTTTCCGTTGCCTTTTGCCGTTTCACCCGAATGCAGTTTTTCTATCCCTGCCCCAACTCGGCGGCGTTGCTTCGCTCTCGTCGTCACAAGCTACATATCGTTTGCTTCCGTGTAAACACGAAAGCTCGCTCATTTCGCTGTTCCTCCTCTTCCCCAAAAAGTCTTTTGACTTTTCGGGGATCCCGGTTATCGCAAAGTCATATCCCATTCGGACGGTCATTCAATTTCAGATAATTCGGTTTATCGCAAACCTGATTTGCAAATTCATTATATCGGCGTGTTGACACAAAGGCATACTTTTGTATAACGCTTTTTAGAGTTATATTAATTGCCTAATTTCTTTGCATATCCGATTTTCTAAAACAAAGGTGAGAAAATGAAAAAAGATTATTCCGAATATACACCCACAAAAAACGAAATATACAACCTAAGTCGCTCCGACTGATATAATGTCAGATTGGCATATTTCAACAACTATGCGCTTTTCAGCAAAGACGATAAACAAATTCATATTACCGTCGATTACGGCAAAGAATATTTTTCTATGAACCCGCTCATTGAAGGATATACAGGAAAAAAGCCAGATGACGAAAGCTACACTGTTGATGCGGATTTACCCGAATACATAGAGGAAAACAAAAAGCAAAAGGAAGCGTTCGCAAGCAAATTTCAAATAGATTTTGAGGAAGCAGAATACGGAGAAAACCAATACCTTTGGGGTAAAAAGTTGCCTTTTAATAATGTTTTGAGCGGAGCAAAAATTGATTTGAAATACGGCGAGGGAATTTTGGATTTTATATATGCAGATTTCAAGTCGGCAATTAAAGAGCAGTTAAAAACAATAGAATTGGAAAATCTGCTGCGTGAGTCGGCAGAACAAGAGGGCATTAAAAAAGCCCCGATTCATAAAGATGAACCGGAGAAAATTTACAGTAGATTACAAGTGAGAATCGAAGAATATTACCAATATGCCGAAACAATAAGCAACATTGAAGACATTGCCTATACATCGCTGTATTCCGCTATCTGCCCTCCAATTTTCAAAATTCAAAAAAGGAAGCGACAAAAAGAAACAAACGATATGGTACGGCAATTATCTTTTAAGGCTCCAACAGGAATATCTTGAGATGATTGAGTTTTGTTTCGACGAAGATTATTACCCCGAAGCATTGGCAAATAGACTGCCATCGGAAAGGTTCTACATTTACCGTTCGCTTAAAAAGTTGTCCCCATTTTTAGAGAGAACGGAAGAAGTAGCGTTTTCAAACACTATGAGCGGAAAAGAAATGCCATACGGTATGGACAGCGAAGAACTTAAAGCAAGATTTTATTTAAGCCTTGTACCAAACGAAGCACACAAGGCACTTGCCGAAAAATTTGGAACGACTCCCGAAAAGGTTGTGGCTTTTATAAATATGCCTCATTTCATCAGTCGTCAATATGTGTTCGGTTCAGTCGCTGAAATTCTTGAAATAGAATTCACCAAAATGCTCGAACACAATGTTCATTTCAGAAAGTGCAAGCGTTGCGGCAAGTATTTTATTATGAAAGGCAACTACGACACCAACTACTGCGACCGCATTGCCGAGGGCGAAACGTAAGCGGTCGTTAAAATAGCGGTGTGTACACAAATAGCCCGAGATAGTATCATTATCTCAGGTTATTGCGTATGCATCGTTTTTATTTTCTTATTTATGAGGTAAGATCGATGTTCCATGGGAGAAGATGGCGGAACCTTTCAGAATCAAATACCTCAATGTTGGTAATCTCCGTTAATACTTTTCTCAAGTATTTTTCAGGATCCAACTGATTAAGTTTGGCCGTATATATCAGCGACAACGCAACGGCATTAGTCCTTGCGCCTTCAAAAGTTGACGAAAACAGCCAGTTTTTTCTCCCCATCACGCGCTCTTTGACAGCGCGTTCTGCGCTGTTGTTGGACAATTCAAAATATCCTTTTTCAAAGATGTTCCGAATATTCTTTTCTTGACCCAAGGCGTAGTTTTTGGCTCTTCCCAATGCTGACTTGGCAGATGCGGTAACTGAAACTATCTTGGAAAATACCCGCTTGACTACAGGAAGGAGTTTTCTTCTTCGATAGTTCAAGCGTTCGTCATCATTGAATTTGGCTGAGAGTTTTCTTTCCAATTCAAAGACTTCATCGATGTCTTTGACTATTTCGCCTCTAAAAGATTTTGAGGCTTTGTAGCTGCTGTTTTTCAAAGAATCGACAAAATATAGCGACGAACATGAGCCAGGCACCCCAGGTGTCTGGTCCTGTCAAGGAAATTATATCCTGCATAGCCGTCAGTTTGGCCGTAGCCATTAAAATCGCTCAACAATTTCTTGGCCGTCTCGGATGATTTTCCGTCACTATGAGTAAATGCGACAATATTTTTTTTCAAATTTTCCGCTTGTGACAACCCAATAATAAGTGTTGGCTTTTTCTGAAGCCAACACTTATTATAAGGTGTTTCCTCCACGTGAAGAAATCGCTGCCTCTTCAGTTCTTTCAATAAAAGATCATACAGCGGCGAGAGCTGATTGTTGAAGACGTCGATCAGCCACTTTGACATTTGTTGACGAGTCAACGGCAATCCTTTAAGCTTCCACATTGCTTCCTGACGATAGCAAGGAACTTTGTAGACGTACTTCATCGCGGCAATATGCGCAACGATCGAAGGAGATCCCGTCTTACTGTGACTGATGAGCGAACGAGAAATCGGAGCTTTTGAAATCTTCGAATGATCATCCGAAGAACATTCAGGGCACTTGTATACTGCCTGATGATGTTCGAGAAGCCTCAGTTTTGCCGGCACGAACTTCACCTCTTCACGAATCTTAGGATTCGCGACCTGAACGAGACGGGCATGACACTCAGGGCAGGAACATTTTTCATCAGGCATCGCATGATTCACAATTTCGACCGGAATTTTTAAAGTGTCAATCTTCCGGTTTTTTTGCGAATCTTTTTGGTATACGATTTTACCGAAACCTCTTTGGAATCTTCAGTCTTTTCGCTTTGTTCTTCTTACAGATCAAACAGGTCTAATTGTCTGTCATCTTCCTGAAAGACGACGCGTTTTTTCAGTTTTTTTTCAAAAAAGTTTGCTTGTCAGAAAAGCAATTCGTTCATTCAGTTCAGCGACTTGTTGTTCCAGCTCTTTGATACGCTTATCTTTTTCGTCCATCTCGTTCACCTCCGTTCCGTATGCATGAGCTGAATCATACATGAAAACTCCTGCCAAATCCATATAAAAATGTAAGGCAGGAGTATCAATATTTAAAAAAGCAGTCCTTTTTCACAGGGAAGAACGGTTTTCTTTTACTCTACGGAAAATCAGGCCAAGAGTCTGCGCAATTGATGTGCATTTATCTTTTTGACCTCGCTCTGATTTCTCGGCCACTTAAAATGTCCTCCAAGCATACAGCGAATTTTCTTTTTTTACATGTATACTTAAAGGGAATTATAACCGCTCTTATAATACAGCACGAATCCTGTTTTGTCTCAGTAAAGAGCCTTGAAACAATCGGAACGTGTCCCGCAAAAAAGAAAAATCGCATTATCACAGGCGTCCAAATTGAACGCCTCGGTAACAAGAGCAGCCAATCCGTCTATCCCTTTGCGAAGATCGGTCTTACCGCAAACGAGATAGATTTTCATATTATTTATATTTGGAAACATTTTGATCACGATACCAAAGATAGTTGTTCAAATTTTTGAGAATCTCTCTCGAGGATCCGTTGTAAATTTGGATTTCAACATCTTCCGTAATAATTTTCGCAGCCATTTCCCTGACCGGTCGATATGTTTCTTTAGGTCTTTTACTTCCACGACGTCATCCAATTTCATATTTAAACCTCCGATATACTTGATGTCTAAAGCATACCAAGATATCGGAGGTTTATGAAGAACGCTTATTTAACGACCGCTTACGCGAAACACGCAACTGTCAAGAGCTGGCGGCACAGGAAAATTACAAAAAGAAAATGGCGGACAATGCCGCCATTTCGCTGTATCAAAAGTATTATAAACGCTACGCCGCCCGTGTGCGTGTAAGACAAATTAAAGAGCCGGATTTCAAAAAGTGGAAGTACCGGGCAATGACCAAGCGTGACGAATGCACCGACGGTAAAATCACCCTTTCCGAATTTGAGAAATGGTTAGAGAGTAGCTTCCCCAATAGGAAGAAGAAAGAATAATGTTAAATTTTGTAAGAGCATATATGTTTTTGGGGCTGAATAATAAATAAAAATTTGTGCTTAATGAAAATTAAGGCAGGGAGAATATTACTCCTCGTCTTCATTTATTATTTTTTATTTGCCCAAAAAGTCAGATACATTTGAGCAACCGATTCAAGCAATACAAATAAAATGTGTAAGATTATAAATATACAAACAGCTGTGATATATTTTAATGTTTCAATCGGCAAGAGACTTCTTAATAGCGAAATTGCAATAAGTACGACTAAATATATGATTTCAACAATAGCATTATAAGCAATATTGGAAAGTAATATCTGAAACAGAGACAGTTGCTTTCCGTCAACCGGCTTATATTGTTTTTTGTTTGAGTCAGTTTCTTTCAAGCATTGTATGTTTTTGTTGTCCGCAGATACTAAAATTGTAATGATTGCTATGGAAAAAGAAATTAGAATTGCTACAATATTTATTTGTGTATCTATAAATTCAGAAAAGGTTAATATAATTTTTTCTGAATTGCCAATATTGGAAAATATAGCAAATAGTAATGATGCTATTGCAATTATAAGCGGAATAATAAACTTGTTATAGAGCTTCTTTCTTGATGTGAAGTAGTCTTTGATTGGAACAAATATTATATTTTTCATTTCTTGTTCCTCATTTCTTCTATAAAATCCTGTGCTTTTACAAAGAAATCAACACTATTTACTTCATTCGTTATAATTTCTGAACTAACTGATAAGTAATGTTTCATTTTCATAAGGTCTGTATCGACTTCAAACTGCCCGGACGCCTTTTTTCCTTTAACCGAAATCTTCTTTATCCTATTGTTACTTTGCAAATCATCATAATATGCTTTAATAAGATTATCTGGAAATTTTTTAACTCCTTTAGGTCGTTTAATACAAATTTCAACTTCATCATCTATTTCATCTCGATTAGCAAATTGCATAAAATCATCTTTTATAACATCTTTGCTGACCGTTAATTTAAGTGCGGATGTCGTTTTGGCGTCTTTTAGTGATGCTATAAAATCATCTCCTGGCATAATTTCGTATGACAGCTCATAATGGTATTTATCATCACTATCCTCATTATAATTTTCAAATTGAGTGTTTAGATAGTCAATAATACAATTTATTGATATTCCATAGTGATTGCTTTCGTGAACGGCAAGAAAGCGATGCTGCCCTTTTGTAAGACGTACACATAAATGTGTTTTTTCTTCATCTCCGTCTTTTTGACGTTTGCGTGTGCCGAGTTCTGTCATTGTTTCGGTATCAATTTCGTTTCTGACGTGATTATATTTTGCGGACTTGAAAATCGCATTATAATTTCCGTTTTTTAAATCTTCAAACGAATCAAGCCACACAACTTTTTCGGAACTTGTAATATCTTTTTTTCTGTCATTTAGACTTTTTTGAGTAATGTAAGACAGTAAAGCTGAAAATGCAGCGACTATTTGTTGTATATCATAAACAGAAGAGTCGTTGCTATCTTTTTGCTTTGATATAGCAAGATAATAAAAGTAAATTGGAACATTTTTCTTTTGTTCTTGGCTATTCATTTTTAATTACCCCCTCATAACACATCAGACAACAGCTTCCAACTATCGCTTTTAATATCATTGGAATATGCTTCCGTACAAATACAAAGTTCACCACTTTGTTTATCTTGTCTGACTATGCCGCCAAACAGATTATACTTATCGGTATAATTTTTTAATACGCCAAATTTTTTAGCTGTATATTTATCAATATCTTCACTATCACCGGATTTCGTAAATCCGCCTTTTGTTTCGATTATCCATACCTTGCCATCGGTTGTTCCAACAATATAATCGGGATAAAACGATTTTTGTTTTCCGAAGTTATCTGTATAAACAATAGAAAAATATTCAATTCCCTTGTCTCCGTTTTTATAAAACCATTGAATGTTTTTACTGCTTTCACAATATCGTTCAAAAAGTTTTTCCGGCAAAGAGCGTTTTTCCGCAGAAGAAAGATATCCTTTATACACATTTTTTGTAAATTCTGTTTGCGATTTTGATGTCCCATCATAGGTGAAAATCATTTCCAACGGAAATCCAATTGGTTTTTCCGTTGTTTTTGGAATTGACAAGGTTAGTTGCAGTGTTTCATCTGCCATAGCGTCACGAACATCTTCAACCAGTAAGTGCTCATTATTGATTATAAATGAATATAGTTCCCTTGTTTCAACTTTTAGAATTTTAGAATCACAGCGCAATCCGTTAAGGAATAATTTGCGCATAATTGTGTTGGTACTATTGTAATCCAAATTCACTTTATATCCTATTTCCGCAACACAATGATGATATTCTTTGCCGTGCTTATGTGTATTTAACGGATCGTGTATAAAAATATCATTTAATCCGGTTATATTTTCTTTTGATAGAGTGTTCACTGAACCTGACTTTGTAAAATCGATAATATCCTCAGAGAAAGAATAACCGTGTGCCTCTAACAATGCTCTGTTTTTGGCTGTATCATTTGTAATATGATATTTCTTTTCAAAATACTGGTGTATTACTTTTAGTGATAATTTTGCGTCACGTGGATATGGTATATCTGTCTTGTATTCACTGATAATTGTAAATGAACGATGCTCCGGCTTTAAAAAGACCTTGTATGCGTCAAGAGCACCTTTTCCCAAGCTCAGTTTTACACTCTCTGTAAATTTTTCATCTAATGTGTACAAATAGCAACTATCAAGCAAATCATTTTCATAATGCTTTGCTTCAGGCATACGGCGAATGCGTCCGATTGTCTGAATCTCAAAAGTCTCACTCATATTATCACGAAGTTTAACAAGGATTTGTGCTCTCGGACAATCCCATCCGGTTGCGACCGCTTGCTTAATAATAACTGCAATAGGCTCTGCGTTGGGTTCTTCTATATCTTCGAGATTTTGCTTCTTGTCAGAAAGCCATACGGCAAGTAAATTGTTTTCGTAAGTAATACCTTTACTCTCAAAATATTCCTCAACTCTATCGAGTAAGGCGTCAGACTTATTCGGAATTTGTACGATGATAAGCGGATTGATTTCTGCTTTTTGTTTTGCATATTCAGAGCGCAATTCACGTTGTTTGTTTATTGCTTTATCTAGTAAATATGTAATTTGACCATCAACATTTATGTGCTGCTCAAAATTTTCATTAATAATAAGTAACTTTTTAATTAACCCTTCCGCTATAACATCTTCTTCGGGAATATCAATCAAAATAGCGTTTTTATAGTTTTTAGGCGTAGCAGAGCAGCGAATAATTTTATCTGAACGAAAAAGTTCAATAATATCATCTGCTTTAATTGTGTCATTTTGATGAGACTCATCGACAATGATTTTAAAGGTTAAACCATCATCAAGTGCATTTCGTATATGTTCTATAAAATTAGTGCGTTCGCTGTCTTTTAATGCATTATTGCCTTTCTTGGTCAATTTTTCCCAGTTAATAAAGCAGGCATCATTTTCTTCAAAGCCGGAAGTCATAATATCTGATAGCAATTTTGTTTGGCTTCCGTGGATATATCTATCCATTTTTTCTTTGCTTTGTTCCTCAAGGTTGCCCTTACCGGGCGTAAGCCAAATAAACACCGCTTTATTATTGCTTTTAAAATACTCATCCATAAAACTCGTTAGAATAATAGTTTTTCCGCTGCCTGTACAACTTTTGAGTATAATATCTCTGTTGGGTTGTTTCATTGCAGCAGTTAAGTCAGCAATAGCCTTTATCTGAAAATTTGCAAGGGTAATATTCATTTTTTAGCCCTCCAATTCCTTGTAATAGTAATCCGGAATAATATTTATTGAAATCTTTCTGTTTTTCAATATCTGTGCCTGTTGTGAATCCATTAAAATATCGTGACCTAAGTACAACTTTTGATATTTGGTATTGCTTTCAAGCTGAGAAATAAAGTCATCGAGTTCTTCCTCAGTAAGTACGATTCCAATTTTATCATTGCCCGTGAAATTAACACCGTTTTCAAGTTCAACAAGCTCACGAATATGCAAAAGCAATTCGTCGGCGTATTCGTAGTACATACGGTCTGAAATCGGAATATAATCCACCTTGTAGTATTTCAAACTTACAGCATAATTTTCTTTGTCGATGACACGCTTAATGCGCTCGTATGTCACATCACGGCAAATGTTATTTTCGTTATTCGTGCAGAGAATAAATTTACGGTTGCCGCCATCCTCTGCATTTAACTTCATAACAGCGTGACCTGTCGTGCCGGAACCTGCAAAGAAGTCTAAACAAGTAGCATTTTTATTTCTTGTAGCAGCAAGTAATTTTACAAGTAAACGCGTAGGCTTCGGATAATCAAATATTTTCTGCTTTCCCATAATCAAACGCAATTCTTCATCTGCATCTTCGTTCGAACCCCATCCACTTGCAAATAAATCATTTTCATCAATAGGTGAATTGTATGTCAAATTTATATCATCGCCTACTCTAGGCAATAAATCTTTCATCATTTTATTTCTAGCTTGCGATACAATCCTTCTTAAATATAAATCACGTGTAATATAAATTTCGTTATTAAGAGCATAAGTATACATAGCTTCTTGAGAATATCTCCAATTACCCTCAATAATGAGTTCGTCAGCTAAATAACCATTTTCAATTTTCAAATCACTATGCAACACGATACTCATAGTTGTATCAGAAATTTCAGTTCCTGAAGGCAAAAAATAATTTTTTTCTTTGTAATTGCTTTTTATTCCTTTTGGAATATGTCGTATTTCTCGTTTGTTCACAGCATTTATGCAAGGATAGGTTTCAGTTTTTGTATTAACCTGCCCAATTAAACCATTAAAATATAATATATTTTTTGCATAAACAAGTATATATTCTTTTATATTTGTTATAGAGTTAGATAAAAAAGAACCTTTTTTCTTTTTTTCCCATACTAATTGCGATACAAAATTACTTTCGCCAAAAATCTCATCACATAAAAGTTTAAGGGCAGCTTGTTCGTTATCATCAATACTAATGAAAACAACACCATTATCCTTTAACAACATTTTTGCAAGTTTAAGGCGTGGCATTAAAAAACTTATCCATTTGCTATGTCGAAATGTATCAATATTATCTACAAAAGAATCATCGTAAACAAAATCTTTATTTTTTGTATTATACGGCGGATCTATATAGATAAGGTCAATTTTGCCCTTGTGAGTCTTTTCAAGCAATTTGAGCGAAGCAAGATTGTCGCCCTCAATGAGAAAATTCATCTGTCCGCCGTTATCAATAAACAAGTCCTTGTCTTCCGTCAAAATCGGAGTATGCGTATCAAGCACCTCATCGATTTCTTCTCGGTGTTCCTCGAAAACAAGTCCGTATTTCTTTCCGTTTACATCCTTTTCCAAATCGGAAAGATAGGAGAGCAGGTTGCCTGTGTTTTCGTCCTGCGGCGCATTGGATATAAATGTGCGAATTTCCTTGATTTTAGCAAGTAAATCCTCACGCTTTTTCTTTGATATGTTAGTGCTCATACTTAGTCCTCCGTATTTTTTGCTTTCTTGCAACTTTCTTTCCGTACATAATCTCGTAATAACGGCCGCCTAGTTCTTTTTTAATACTGTCAACCAATTTTGAAGTTGTTGACAAGCATTAACAATAACTAATCACATTACCATTGTCGTCATACTCAGCAGGAAAATCTGATTTATTAGTTATTAACAAATAATCTTGTAAGAAAGCCTTCCATAACAAAATCATTTTTTCCACTACCGTCAAGATACCAACGAAAATGCCATTCGTGATTTGTAACTACATTATTAAAGTCGATGACAGGTTTATATATTTTTTCATAAATATACTTTCTTGATTTGATTAGTCTTTCAAAAAAGATTTCCATATTTCCAAATTCCATATCCCAACCTGATTTATCTAATTCTATATAATTTAGATAAAAGTTAATTTTATGTTCAACAGGCATACTTTGTTGGTACTTATTCGAGTAAGACAAAATGTAACGAGTATGGTAAATAAAGCTTTCAAGTGTTCTTCTCTTTTCGTGAGTGTAAGATATGATTGATGTTATCAGTGTTAAAATTGCTCCGCTAAAAATTCCAAGACAAACATCAATCCAAAAGTCAGATTTGGAATACGGTTTTAGATAATGAAGAAAAACAGACAATGCAAAAGTAACAACAGATAGCCCTCCTTATCCACTTTGCTCCAATCCACAACCTTGCCGATTTCGGTTTTTAATATGTGGTCAAGCCAAATGCAAGTGCTTCTGCCGTTGCTTTCACGAAATGGGTGGGCAATGTTCATTTCAACATACTTTTCCACTATCTCGTCAAAGTTTGACTGTGGCATTTTATCGATATTTTTGAGTGCCGCTTGTAAATACATCAAAGGCGCTAAGCGGAAATCCCCTTTTGCAATATTTACCGTGCGAACTTTTCCGGCAAAGTCATAAATATCTTCAAACAAATACTTATGAATTGCCTGTAATGTTACAAATTTACTTGCCGGAAAGGAATCAATCAGTTTGTTATCAAATAATTCAGCAGCCCTTTTCTTGCTAATTCGTTCTTCCTCACAGGCAAGTTCGGTAAAATCGGTAATATTCAGCTTACAGTTTAATTTCATTTCGTCAGCCATAACTATTCAACCACAATATTTTCTATTGCATACAATGGCAAATTAACAAGCCAATCTTCCTTTTTATAATCAGCCATTGATGTGCGGACTGACAATTCGGGTTCAAACTTTTCTTTATAAGTTTTCAAACTTTTCGCTCTAAGATTTGTTTCGGCTTTTACTTCAATCGGAATGATTTGTTCGCCGGTGTCAACTACAAAGTCAATTTCGCAGGAGCCTCTGTCGTTTGTATAATAATAAACGCCTAAATACTCAATGGTTTTAAGCTGCTGGCAAACATACTGTTCGATCAGAGCACCTTTGAATTCAACAAAAAGGTCATCGCCGTCAAGAAGTGTACGCTGGCGAAGCCCAGCCATACAGCCGAGAAGTCCCACATCCAAAATAAACAACTTAAATGCCTTCAAATCCTCATACGCTTTCAAAGGTATGCCTACGGCATTTACACGACTGACCTTATGAATAAGTCCGCAGTCGGAAAGCCAAATAATTGCAGCTTCATATTCTCTTGCTCTGGCGCCTTCACGGACAAATCCGTATATGAATTTTTTATTTTCTCTTGCAAGTTGCGACGGAATACTGTTCCAAAGCATACGAATTTTGGGGACAATTTCGTTTGGTGCGTGTTTTGAAAAGTCTTGTTCGTACGCCGCAAGGATTCGTTTTTGAATTTCACGAACCTCATTGAAATCTTTACTTTCGGCAAAACATTGAACTGCTTCCGGCATACCGCCGACAAAATAATAGTGTTTCAATGCGTCAATATATGTTTGCTTAAAGCTTGTGATCATTTCATAATCCTGCTTTTTCAAAAGCTTTGCAAAGCGTTCGTTGCCTGTCGCCATTAAAAACTCACTGAAAGAGAGAGGATAGAGCTTTAAGAAATCAACCTTACCGACAGGAAATGAAGTACCTTGATGCAAAGCAATTCCTAAAAGAGAACCGGCACAAACAATATGATACTCCGGTGCATTTTCATAAAAATATTTGAGAGAAGCAAGTGCTCTCGGCACTTCTTGCACCTCATCAAAAATCAATAAAGTGTTATCCGGTGTGATTTTGTGACCGACATATAATTCCAAGCCCATAATTAAGCGTTCGGTATCCAAATCAGAAGCAAACAAATCTGCCATTCTTGAATTTGAATCAAAGTTAATATATACGGTGTCTTCATAAGCCTGTTTGCCAAACTCTTTCATAAGCCAAGTTTTTCCAACCTGCCTTGCACCCTCAATAATCAATGGCTTGCGTCGCTTGCTTTTTTTCCATTTATATAATTTTTCAATTGCAATTCGGTACATACAACACCTCCATACTATAATTCACTGTTAACATATCATACTACACCAAAATATGCAATGAATATTTGGCGGGTGCTCCAAAAAATACAACGAACTTAGTGCAAAACACTACGAAAGCGGAAAGTTCACCCCAAAAAAGTGAAAATTCAGTGAATATTCACTTTCGTTTGGCGAATAAATAACGAAGGCATAATAAAATACACTTCAAAGTATCATTTCAGAGTCTCCAAAGTATCAAATTGATACTTTGGGATAGATATAAAAGCAAAAAAGCGTCAACGATGAATTTACATTCAAAGTTAGCGCTGTTTTTTTCGTTAGGCGTATTCGTTATGTTCGTTATTTTCGTTTGTATCAAACGAAAGGCAAACGATTACTTTCATATATAGATGACTTCGTTATTTACAATTTCTGTTACTCTGCTACGGATATTGTTTATTTTCTGCACCCACAACAACATATCATCTGCTTTTAATTCTTCGGTTACTCCTTCTTTTTCGGCAAGTTCTTTTACCAGCCGGAGAAAAAGTTGTTGGGCTTGCTATTCAATATCGGCAAGATAATTGTTCATTTTACCGCTTGTGAGCAAATTGTAATAAAGCACTTTATGATGTTGTTTCAAATATCGTTTATGCCTCGTTGCCCAAATGCCGATGTCGCCTATTTCTTTTTCAGGGGGTAAAGCTAAGTTTGGCAACAGATAATCGTCTGCTTGGTATATGTACCGCCAAATTGTTCAAATAATATTTCAGTCATAGTAAAAACCTCCTTTGATACTCAAATTGTATCAAAAGAGGTTTTCTTTTGCGAATGTGCGATTTATAAATTTTATGTTTGTGACAAAAGTTACAACGAATAATCGGCAACTGTGCCACTTTTTAAGACGAACAATGTGTTTCCCGTTATATTATCGTTATTTATCGTTATATTCGTTTGATCGAATATAACGATAAACAGCACATTTACTTCTAGTCCTTCAAACCGTTTATCGTTAGCCAAACAGGAAATTGTTGCAATGTTCCGATATGCCATTTTGATTTTCGTGTAATGGTACGGAAATATTTTGAGCATAGGAATTCAATTAAATAGACTTTTGGTATATGGTTTGCGTTATTTATCTTGAATGATTTAATGTACCCTTTATTGCACCAATTATTGACCGTTGTTTTGCCGTAGCCGATAATCTTTGAAATCTCCGTTGCGGTCATCACATCGGGATATTGTGCAAGCATTTCAGTGTAATATTGACGCAAATTTTTAAGAGCACTTTCGGAAATTTTTGTTTCCAATTTTATGGAATAATTTCCTTTATACCAGCCTGCCGGATCGGAATAGCATTCGGGAAACACCTTTCGGTTTTCAAGATATTTGATAACATCTTTTTTCTTGATTTTATAACATCGTGTTTTCTTGCCGTTGTATTCGCACGGTATTTTGCCGCTTCTAAGCAAATACAGCGCCGTGGATTTGCTGATATGGCAAATTTTATAAAGTTGGTCTTTGGTTATAATTTCGGGAATTGAATCCCAGTTGATTGCAGTTTCATTCATAGCAATACACCTCTTAAAATATTTTGTCGGTGTAGGCGTACCTGTGTATTGCCATTTTGTATTATTTTGCTTCTGTTCTTTCCTCAGTTCTTGCGAAAGCGCCATAGTTCTTGCGAAAATCGGAAAAATCGGCTTTTATTAGAACTCTCCCGTATTTTCGGGAGTTTGGGCGATATGTGCCGAAAAGCCTTTAAGAGCAAGGCTTTAAGAGCAAATATTTAACTGCCAAAAGCAGCCTTTGAAAATCATCAAACCGACACTTGCGTATAAAACTCGAAATAAGTCCTTACATGCTGGGGCAAAAAACAGGTTTGGACTACAGCAAATTCAAGTCCATCATCAATTTCGACGAATTGTTCGGAAACGAATACCGCATGCTTGACAAAGAAGATTCCGAAAAAACAAAGGAGTAACACGTATGACCAACTTAAACGAACAGCAGCAAAAAGCAGTCGAATCAAACGAAAAAAACATCGTCGTTGCCGCCTCCGCCGGAACCGCCAAGACAACCGTCCTGGTTGAACGCGTCTTGAGAAAGATTTTGAACAAAAACGTCGATCTCAACCGTATGCTCATTTTGACGTTTACGGAAGCCGCTGCCGAAAACATGAAAAATCGCCTCGAAAAAGCTTTGCGAGAAGAAAAAGAAAAAAACGACGCTGACAAGGACCGCATCGATGAACAGCTTGAGCAGCTTCAAACTGCCAATATTTCAACGATCGATGCTTTCATCAACAAGCTTGTTCAAAAGTACAGCTATAACCTGGGCATCGATCCTGAATACAAAATCCTTAATTCAGACATCGCCAAACAAAAGATGCGCAACCAGGCGTATGATCAGGTCATCAATAATTTCAGCGATGAAACCAATCAAGATCGCCAGCTTTTGTTCCAACTGATGACGGAAAACAACGCGGACAAAAATTTAAAAAAAGCGTTGTTTAAGTTTTATGAATTTTTGGGTTCGCTTGAGGACAAGGATTCGTGGATTGAAAAAAACAAAAAAACCGATTTGAAGGATTTCTTGTCAGCATGGCTCAATCAAAACCGTGCCGTTTTTGAAAAACTTTCAAAGCATCTTAAACTCTATAATGAAGAAAAATGGGACTTTATCAACAAATTCATAGTAAAAGATGGCATCAATGTCATCAAGAACTTCTTGATTCTCAAGCCAGTAATTCAGACCGCTTCAACGGCACGATCATTTAATGAAGTTATACAGGAATTCAAAAAAGTTGACACAGAAAAATTAGCAGTTATCAAAAGCAGTACTAGTTTAAAAAATTTTAGCAAGAATTGCACCTATAACGGAATACCTTTGTACCTTGATTTTGATTCTTTAAATATCATTATTTTTCGAAGTTAAATCTATTTCTAACAAAACAAACTATATGAAGTCAAAAAAATCAATTACTTCTACAATTTAAAAATCACTTGAAAATGACAAAGAAATATTGAATGCAAGACTATATTCATATAAAAGCTTAATCGAAAAAATCGAACACGATGATGGTAGCGTCATTAACGAAGAATATGTTCTGGATAAATTAAAGAGCAACGTAAGCATCCTTGAAAAAATAAAAACATACATGGACGAGAAATTAGACAATCCAGGATCCGTGTTCACCGGTGATGTTCCCAAGTCAAAAGACATTATTGATTCCAAAGACAACGTAATCGAAAACTGCTACGATACCGTTAATCAATTATTTAAATTCTTATCAAAGATAAACGATGAAACGGAAAAACAGCAGTCCAGCTTAAAAAAGGCATTTTTTGACTTGTATGAAGCATTCTCTAAAGAATACGAAAAGATCAAACAGCAGCAAAACGTTTTTGAATATTCCGACCTGTCCAAAAAAGCCTTGGAACTTCTGAAAGAAGAAAACAGCCCTACCGTTTCGGAACTGCAAAACAGACTTGACGAAATCATCATTGACGAATACCAGGACACGAACCGCCTTCAAGAGAGCATTTTCCAAACGATCGCAGGAGACAAGGTCAAGCGTTTCTCGGTCGGAGACGCCAAGCAGTCGATTTATGCTTTCCGTCAAGCCGATTACACTGTATTTCTCGAAAAAATCAAGAGCGCAGATGACAAATCGCTGATCACGCTTGAAACCAATTATCGTTCAAGACAGCCCGTTATCGCAGAAATCAACAAGATTTTCGGCAAAATCATGACTGAAGAAAACGACGGCATCGACTATCAAAAAGAACGGATCGCATATGGCAACGGCTATGAAGATTACGAAGCCCTGAGCGATGATGAGAAATTGAACCCGTTTGAAATCGTTGCTCTGGAAAAAGGCCCGGATCTGACCGGTTCTGAGACGCAGGCCAAAGAAATCGTCAACCGCATCAGGCAGATGATGAAGGAAAAGAAAGTCTACGACCGCAGGAAAAAGTCGATTCGCAAGATGGAATATCGCGACTTCGCCATTATTTCGCGCAGCTGGACCCATAGCGAAGACTACCTCAAAGCATTGAAACTGGCCGGAATTCCCTACAAGGTTTCACGCTCCGACCAGTTCCTGGAAAAACCTGAAATCAGAATCGCCGTTTCATATCTCAAGGCTTTGACGAATACTCGCGATGACATCGCAATCGTTGCTTTGCTTCATTCGCCGCTTTACGGATTGAACGAACGAGAACTGGCCTTTATGCGCACGATGCAAAAGGGCTCGTTTTATGGTCTTGTCCATAAGACTTTAAAGGAAGATGACGAAAAGCTTGCCGATGAAGCCGCTTCATTCGGCCTTGGCGGAGCAGACTTCATCAATTCGCTTGCTGCCAAGCTGGAAAAATTCAAGCATGACTTTGAGCTACTTCATTCGCTGGCATACAAGACCAAACCGAGCGACCTTGTCAGCTACATGCTCGGCGAAACCGACATCGTTTCCGTTTTCCAGGCGCTTCCGCAAGGCGAAGCACGACGCGCAAATCTCAACGGACTCGCAAATTACGTCAGAGAACTGGAAGAAGACGGCATCACGAGCCTAAGCGAAATCACGGATGTCTTGACTTCGAACGAAGACGGAAAACTCGATGAAATCAACGAAAACACGGATGACAACGTTGTTTCCTTCACTACGATTCACGGAAGCAAGGGTCTGGAATTCCCGGTCGTTTTCCTGATCGAAACACAAAGTTCCGGCAAATCCAACAACACCGACAACGTCAAATTCAACAGACGGGACGGCATGTTCTTCAAAGAACTGAAAGTCAGCGACCTGGGCGACGGCATCAAAGAGTACGAAAGAGATGGAAAGTTTTTGAAGTTGCTTAATCTGAACGATGAAGAAGAATTAGAGAAAAAACGCCTGCTTTACGTCGCGCTGACGAGAACGGAACAATCGCTTCAGATTTTGGCTTGCAACAAAGAAGATACAGGTTCGTATCTGTCTATGATCGCTCAAGGCGAAGGAATCAAAACCGAATTGTCTCCTTCTGATTTTCCGGCTGATTCTAAAAACGAGGCAAAAAACCGCCAGGCTGAGACCGACCCTGCATTTGACGGAAAAGACTTCGTCTATGCGCATCAAGTCGAAAATCAAAGCAAGCTGATCAGTCCCGCAACGGATGTCAAAGGAAATTTCTCAGCTTCCGATGAGATTGAATGGTCCAAACATTACGCAAGCGAAAAAGAAGAACAGGAACAAAGCGTTTCTGCAGACGAGCTCGGCACTGCCGTTCACCTGATCTTCGAACGTTTGAACCTGGCCAAAGTCAGCGAAAAAGACGTTCAAAAAGAAGCTGCTGATCTTTGCGACCAAGGATTCTTCAGTCGCGACGTTCTTGACGTCATCAACGAAAAATTCGTCAAAGGAATTGCTTCGCTCTACCAAACGAACGTCGGACAAAAGCTGTGCCGTTCGACAAACGTCAAGCGCGAATTTCCCGTCAACGTCCTGATAAAAGCAAGTCAGGATGAAGACGATGATTTTTCGATCGTCCACGGAATCATCGATGCGATGTTCTTTGATGAAGAAGAAAACGCATGGACTCTGCTTGATTATAAGACGGACATCAATCTTGACGGCAAAAAAGTCAAGGAAGAGCATTATGACGGACAGCTCAGGCTATATGCGCAAGCAGTCGAAGCAATGGGCGAAAAAGTTTCTGCATGCTTTTTGTACGGCGTGCGCCATAACGATCTTTTCAAAATCGGCATTTCGGAGGTGAAAAAATGATAGACGAAAATAAAAAACAATCAATATGCTCACGGTATGCATTGATCTTTTGACCAAGCATTCCGTTTCAAAAGAAATATTGAAAAATGATTTTAACGTTTCGTACAGGACAATCGAACGATACATCAATGATGCCGAATCGTTCTTTCATGAAAATGGGTATGACATCGACAGAATAACCAACGAAGAAGGCACATCTTATGTTCTTGTCCCAAACGAAAGCTCAGATGAAAAAATAACTGCTTTTTTAAATGAGCCTCAGCTTTTGCTTTTGACTGAAATTTTGGCTTCAAGCCGGATTTTAAAAAAAGAAGAAGCCCATAATTTCATCAACACTCTGCAAAAAATCGCAATGGTCAAATGCATGTCGCCAGAACAGCAAAACATCATCACGGCTGCCACCGGTACCGCAATGGACAAATATCGCGAAACAAAGAGCAGCTTGTCTTTAAAGGCTGATTCGACCTTTGAAACGATTGAGAAGCTTTATCGAGCCGTTTATTCCGATCGAAAAAAGATCACCGTTATCAAACTCGTGTATACCAACCTGAACGGAGAAACGAAGGAACACACTCTCCAACCTGTTTCAATGGCTTTTGACTCCAACCATCTCTATGTCAGAGCCATTGAATGCGGAGACACGACAAAGTGTCTCATCAGATCGTACCGTGTCGATCGAATCAACAGCGTCGAACTTTTTAAGGACGCTAAAACTGATATCAGAGACAAAAGAGAATATTCTGGACTGCCGATTCCAAAAATGATGTTTTCAACAAGGAATTCCCCCGAAACAATCGAGTTCATCTGTCGCCAACCGGCTGTCGGTGCTGCTTTGGATTATTTTCCGGAAAATCTTACGTGCGTATTTTACGACAAGAACGGCAACAAGGTTGACTCTGAAAAAAAACTCGTCCCGACGGATACGTCAAAATGTCGATTAACGACTATCCTGAAGGCTGCATGTTCTGGTTCATGAGTCAAGGCGAGAATGTTACGGTCCTAACCGAATCGGTGAAAGCGAAAATCAAACATAAGTTGGAAGAAACACTCAAGTATTATTCAAAATAACGTCTGAATTGGCCTCGGTCGCTAAAAAGCACCGAGGTCTTTTTTTGGAATTTTTTTAAAGAATTTTTTCGAACGACACAATTTGTCGCCCGCACTTGTTATGCTTAATAATGTTGAAAGATTTACTTCTGATAAGGAGGGGAAAATTTGAAGCTGCTTTCATTGAACAATGTTGTTACATAGTCAATATGCTCTAGTTGTTACAAGGCTGATAAAAGAAAGGAACGATTTTACATGAACATCAATTTGAAAAACAAAAAACTCATCGCCGTGCTGGTTGCGGCGGTCATCGCAATTGTCGGCGGCGTGGTTTGGAAAATCAATCAAAAAACCAATGTCCTGAACGAAAAAATTTCCCCAAAAATCAGCGGCTATGATACGCAAGGAAGTTTTGAAATCGACAGCTTTGAATTTGCCAAAAAAATCGCGCTCCCGATTGCAGAAAAGGAAAAGCTTTCAGATGATGCCAAGGAACAAATCATCACAAATGCTTCAACCGGATATGAGATCATCAGAGGCGAAAGTGCCGAAGAATATCTTGAAAACAAATCATCGACGATTACTCAAGAAGATCACGAACATGTTGCAGAATTCATCAAGCTTATCAAGACCGTTCACGTTGATGCGTACAAAGTCACTGCCAAACCGAAACTGAACGATTACAACACCAGATGTTACAATTTAAAAAACGGCGACAAGGTCACCGTTTCCGTAAAATCAGGCGACGGCTGCCCGATTGCAGACTCTGAAAAAACTTTCAAAATCTCAGGTCTGAAAAAGATCAAGCAAGTCAAGGTTTCCAGCCTCTATAAGCATATGAGTCTCAAAGTTCAAGGCATCAGCGGCAAAGGATGCTGCACGGCAAGAGTCAAGCTGGATTCTTATGACAAGGATATCGTCGGACGCGGCATCTCCAATCCGAAGCTTGTAGGCGTAAGCAGTTCGAAAGACACTTTGACCAACGGCGAAAAAGTCAGAGCAGGCATCGAAGCTTGGATTCCGGAAGCCAACAAAGCAATGTACGGATCCGGTCGAAAGCTTGTTTACGACAACAAGGATCTGACTTTTACGGTAAAAGGGCTCATTTCAATCAAAAACTTGGACTATGGCGATATCTTGAAGGAACTTGAAAGTAATGTCAGAGAAAAGTATGACAAAAAGCACGTCTTTCTTAGCTATTTTCCAGGCTATTCCAATAATGACGATAATTTTAGACTTTTATTAATCTGCTCGATAAAAGATAGCTTTGGCGAATCAACCAGAGCTTTCGCCTACAACGATCTCATTATCGAAAACGGCAAGCTTGTCAAAACGACATCTTCACGAATCGAAAATGCAACTTCATTTGGAGAAAAGATGTCTGACTATGAAACGCACGCAACCAACGACGACAGCTATTTCGAACTTCAATAAATCAAGAAGGAAGTGTTTCTAAATGTTCTCTGCATTTTCATCATTCAAAAAAAGCCAGTTAGCCTATCTTGAAAAAAAGAACAGAGTTGAACAAGAATACTTGGACATCATCAGGAAGAACAACTATCCGATTTCGCCCAAGCAGCTTGACGAGTATCTTTCTGACGAAATTGCACCAAGTGAAGATAACGAAATTATTGAAGAAAGCTTTAATATCAATGAGAATGAATATGATGAATGCAACGTTTCATTTGATCTGGCATTTTCCGTCATTGATGCTGAAATCATGGGGCAGCTCGGCAAAAAGATTGATTATAACGGTGCCGGTTCGTTCATCATCCAAAATAATCAAAACTCGCTGAAACCAAACCTTGGTAAAGCAAACATCATCGTCAACAACGTCGATCAATCAGGCAGGCCGATTGAAGCGGAAGCGTGGCTGACCTCAAGCTGCATCCACAAGGTCTCAAACACGATGAGCAATTATGCTCCGCCAGGATATAATCCTCAATATATGCTGAAATCAAATGAAAAGCTTTATACGCGCGGACACTTGATTGCCGCAATGTTTGGAGGAATCGACGGATGCTGGAATGCGAAAACTTCAAATCCGCAAAACATCGTGACTCAAACGAATTGGGCCAATAAATCGTCGTCCTCGCAAAACAAAGGTCAATGCTACTATGAGAACTTTATCCGCAACGTTTTGATCCAGGGGGGCGTCGTCAGGTACGTCGTCCGTCCCCTCTACTCCGGCCAAAATCTGATTCCGTCCGGCAACCAGCTGATGGCAAGCTGGGCCTTTCCGAAAGAACTTGATTCAAAAGAAAGCTCCGGCAGCTTCAACGTCTTCATTCCAAACGTTCAAAACGGTTGGACGATCAACTATGGGAACGGACAGGCTTCAAAAGTCAAAAAGAAAAAAGCTTCATAAGAAAAATGCAGAGCTGACGGCAGCCTTTTCCTTGTTCGGCTTCACGCTCGCTGACAAATTTTCGGTGTTCCCGCTGATTACGGGCATATCCTAAAAAGCGCCATTTTGCTTGTAACCGCGGGCTGCATTTTACGGGCATATCTCAAAAATCGACGTTTTGCCCGTAACCGCGGGCTGCATTTTACGGGCAGATTCCAGAAATCGCCCATTTGCCCGTAACCGCGGGCTGCATTTTACGGGCAAATCCCAGAAATCGCCATTTTGCCCGTAACCGCCCCGACTCGCTGAACAACCAGGCAACGAAATTCCGTCCGAGCTCTGCATTTTATGACATAAAAAAACAAGCGCCGTTTGACGCTTGTCTTTCAATCTTCAAGATTCTTGACCAAAACGCTGTCATGCTGCTCATCTTCTCCGAGCATGAAAACGTGGGTGCCGACCTTTTTAAAGCCATATTTCGTATAAAAGCGATAGGCGCGCTTGTTTTGCTCTTCGACTCCGAGCCACATCATGGGGCGTTTGAGTTTGCGCGCAACGGAGATGGCATGCTCCATCAAAGCCGCGCCGATACCGTGACCATGGTATTCTTTCAAAGAATAAATTCTTTGGATCTCCAACGCCTCCGGATAATCGGGTTCGGTTTGAGAATCAGCCCAGTTGACCTTGACGAATCCGACGGCAGCACTGCCGTCAAGATAGAAGTAATAATCCGACGTCTCACACTCGATTTCTGATTTGAGCACGTCAAAATCATAGGCGGTCTCAAGATATTCCTTCATGTCTTCTTCGCTGTTTTCATAGGCAAAAGTGTCATAGAAAGTCTTTTTTGCCAGCTTTTGCAGCATCAAAACGTCTTCGTTCGTGTCGCTTGCTTTTCTGATCATGATTTATCCTCCATTTCGCTAAAAATCCGTTTCAACGTAATGACACACAAAACGGATGTCACGATTACTGAAATAACGTCAGAAACCGGTTCTGCAATGTAGATGCCTTTCACGCCTAAAAATTTTGGCAAGATGAGTGCCAACGGAATCAGCAGGATGATTTTCCGCAGCGTGGCGATAAAAAGCGAAACCTTCGCCTGTCCCAATGCGAGAAACGTCGATTGACAAGCCGCTTGAATTCCAAAAATCGCAATGCCCAAGAAAAAAATCGGCATGATTCGGCATGTCAAAGCAACAAGTTCGGCATCGTTCGCAAACATTGAAGCATAAATGCCCGGGCAAAAAATCGCAACGCCCGCCAAGATGAGCGTTCCCAGCAAGCACACGGAAACCAGGCGAATCACCGTTTCTTTCACGCGCAGCCTGTTTCCTGCGCCGTAGTTGTAGCTGACGATCGGCTGGACGCCTTGAGTAATGCCGTTGACCGGAATGACGATCAGTTGCATGATGCTCATCAGAATCGACATCGAACCGACGTAAAGGTCGCCGCCGTAACGCTGAAGGCCGGTATTGAAAGTGATCGTCACCAAGCTTTCCGTGCTCTGCATGACGAACGGTGCAATGCCCAAAGCAGCGATTTTAAGGATCAAAGACTTGTCCGGCCTGACAAGTTTCAAGTACAGCACGCTTCTTTTCGACTTCAAAAACGAGACGACCCAGACTGCGCTGACAAACTGCGAGATGACCGTTGCAAACGCTGCTCCTCTTACGCCCAAATGCAGAGCAAAAATGAAAATCGGATCCAAAACGATATTGATCACGGCACCGATCAAAACAGAAAGCATCGCTGCTTTGGCAGCTCCTTGTCCGCTGATGAACGCATTCAGACCTAAGGCAAGCTGAACAAAAATCGTTCCCAAAAGATAGATCGTGATGTAGTCGTTGGCATATGTAATGGTTTTCGAACTGGCCCCGAAGGCATGCAAAATCGGAATCTTAAAAATCAAAAAGCCGATTGTCAGCACAATGGAAAAGAACACGAGCAGCCAAGCTGAATTGCCCATGATCAAGGATGCTTTTCGTTCATCTTTTTTTCCAAGCTCAATCGCTGCAAGCGGTGCTCCGCCTGCTCCGGCAAATGCACTGAACGCTGCAATCAAAGTGATGATTGGAAGCGTAACCCCCACGCCCGTCAAAGCCAGATTCCCGTCGCCCTGCATATGTCCGATGTAGATTCGATCGACTATATTATACAAAACGTTGATCAGCTGTGCCAAAACCGTCGGCAGCGCCAATGAAAGCATCAGCCTGCCCAATGGAGCCGTTCCCAATTTTTCGTCGTTTCTCATTTAACCGCTTCTTCCCAATTTGGATATACGAGTATTTTACCATTGCAAATGCGCAAAAAAAAGTTTTGTCTCCCATATGTCGTTTGAATTAATGTATAATGTAAACAGTTACTAAATTCAGGAGTTTCATATGATCAAAAAATTACGCGCAAAACATGTTCCGGAAACGGCTTATTTAATAATGTTTACGATTTTCTCGGCAGCTGCCTTCATTGAAGGAACGACGCTGACGCATGTTTTTGGCGTGGATCGATTGATGGCTTTGACATATCGCATCTACCAGCTTTCGGTTCTCGGCGTGCTCGGAAAAATCTTCTTTTTGGACGACTCGACGAAAAAAACAAAAACAGGCATTTTCCTGACGCTTGCCGTGCTCTATTTCATCTGCCATCGTGCGCAGGCAATGGCGCCTTTTTTCATGGCCATTTTCATCTTCGGTGCGGTCGGAGTCGATTGGAAAAAGATTCTGAAATGTTTCTTTTTCACTGGTCTGCTTTTGACGTGCCTTTCGCTTTTTGGCGCTTTGTTTCGCATAATTCCTAATATGGCACAGTCAAGAACGTATTTTGGCATCCCGTTCCGTCGTTTCAGCATGGGAATTGCGACTCCGACCGATTTTGCGGCGCATGTCTTTTCCTTGATGATGGCTTCTGTTTTGCTGCGAGATTTTAAGTGCGACAGAAAATGCCTGATCCGTCTTTCATTGATTGCTTTTCTGACGTTTGCTCTCACTGATGCGCGGCTTGACTTGATTTTAATGATTCTGCTGCTTTTGTGCACTGCATTTTATGATAAGATCAAGGCGTTCATCATGGCTTCCGGACCCGGCTTCTTTGGCATCATTATCGGCGGATATGCTCTGTTCGATCTTTGGATAACTCACGTCTACTATATGCCCAGTCGTTTCTGGGAAACGCTCGACCGCTTTTTGTCAAGCCGCTTGTTCTACGGCAACGTTGCCATGAAACAATGCCAGATTCCGCCTCTTTTTGGGCGTTTCATCCCTCAAAACGGCAACGGACTCATGCTGAAACCCGGCGAGCGGTACTTTTTCATCGACTCGTCGATCGTTCGCATGTGGACCATGTTCGGCATCGTCTTCACGATTTTGATGATCATGCTGACGGCATTTCTCATCATCCGCGGGTTTTCGGCAAAATACGTTCCGCTGTTGGTCATCTTGGCACTGATCGTGATTGAATCCGCAATCGATCATCATTTGTGGGACATGTCCTACAACGTCTTGTTCGTGGCAGCTTTTGCAGACTGGGGCAGTATGACTAAAAGGCAGCGCTGAATCCTTATCTGGTCATCTGAATGAACTCATACGGCGTCGTCTGATAGACGTAATAATTCAGCCAGTTGGAATACAAAATATTGGCGTGCGATCTCCAAGTCAATAAAGGTTCTTTGGTGTCGTCGTCATCCGGATAATAATTTAAAGGAGGCTCAATCGGCAGGCCTTTTTCTTTGTCTCTCAGGTATTCTTTTTGCAAAGTATAGCGATCGTATTCGGGATGGCCCATCACAAAGACCTGATGCCCGTCATTTGCAATCACAAGGTAGATTCCTGCTTCTTTTGACTCTGCCAAAACGGAAAGCTCAGGATGTTTCAAGACATCCTGTTTGTCGACTTCCGCATGACGCGAATGAGGCGCAAAGAAAACGTCGTCAAAGCCACGAACGAGCGGAACTTTGCGATTCAACAGCCGATGCTGATAAATACCGAAACGTTTTTCTTTCAACAGGTGCTTCTTGATGCCGTAATGATAGTACAGACCTGCCTGAGCGCCCCAACAAAGGTGCAGCGTCGAAGTGACGTGTTTTTTTGACCATTCCATGATTTTGCAAAGTTCGTCAAAATAGTCGACTTCCTCAAATTCCAGCTGCTCAACGGGTGCTCCCGTAATAATCATGCCGTCGAAATTTTTGTCGGAAATCTCGGAAAAAGGCTCGTAAAACCTGTTCAAGTGGCTGAGTGCCGTATGCGTCGATTCATGCGTTTCAAGCGACACGAACGAAACGTCGACTTGCAGCGGCGTGTTCGACAAAGCCCTCAAAAGCTGCAGTTCAGTAGCCTCCTTCAAAGGCATCAGGTTCACGATTGCAATTTTGATCGGTCGAATGTCCTGATGAATCGCACGCGTTTCGTCCATTACGAAAATATTTTCCTGATTCAAGATCTCGCGTGCCGGAAGATCATGTTGTATTTTAATCGGCATCTTGCCTACCTCCTTGTATCTAAAACAAAAACGCCCCCGTGAAAGAACATCTTTCACAGGGACGCATCCTAGCGTGGTACCACCCATCTTCGCTGCATCATCCGCAGCCTTCTCCGGCACCGTCATGCCTGGGATTATATCGTATCCTCACGAACCTTGAGCTTTCACTCGCAGTTAAACTCAGAGCTCATCTTCAGCTTGTCTGACCCGCCTTCTTTCACCAGTCAAAGGCTCTCTTTGGAATCTGAGTCCGCCTACTCTTCTCGTCAACGTTTTGTTTTATATTATTGACTGAAGTTTATACCCTTTTTCTAATCTTGTCAACACCTTGCTTTAATGTTACTGCAAAATGCAGCAAATAATCAGCCGTCTCGTCGATCGCAATCAAAAGACGGACAAAACGGTTATCTCTTTTTGCGTGACGACAACATCAAAAACGGCCATCTGCTCAAAAACAAGATAGCCGTTCCTATCGTTGACGAAGACGTCTCCGTCACCTATTATGCAATTTGTCTCAAAAGACGCAGCTGGCGCCTGCTTGAGCGTTTTATGAACAGCAAGCTGCAGACTCAGACCTGATGAACCTTTCTGCCGTTTTCAAACAGACTTCTCGTTGCCTGCCAAATTGCTTCGGCCGTTTTTGCATCGTTCATCGTGTACAGATGAATGCCGGCAACTCCTTGCGTCACCAAATCGACGATCTGATCGATTGCGTATGCCAAACCGGCTGCCCTGAGCGATTCCGGATCATCCTGATACTTGTTCAAAATGGCCGTAAATTTCTTTGGCAGGGTTGCCGAACTGGTCTTTAAAATTCTCAGGGCCTGATTGCGCCTGACGATCGGCATGATGCCGGCAACGATCGGCGTATTGATGTCTGCTAACTCGCAGCATTCCTTGAAGCCGTAAAAACTTTCATTGTCAAAAAACATCTGCGTGATCAAACTGTCGACGCCTTGATCGGTCTTGTACTTGAGATGCTTGATGTCGTCGACGCGGCTGTCTGATTCCGGATGAATCTCCGGATAGCAGGCCGCGCTGATGTGAAATTCAGGGAAGTTTTCATGAACGTATGCGATCAGATCGCTTGCGTGCCTGAAATCATCCTTTGGCTTTCTGCCTTCGATGCGATCTCCTCTAAGTGCCAATAAATTCGTGACTCCGAGTGTTTCCAGTTCGTTCAAAATCTCCGAAACCTGCTGCTTGTCAAGATACGCCGCCGGAAGATGCGCAATGCTCGGAACATTCAGCCTGTTTTTGACGTACCCGGCCAGTTTGACCGTCAGCCGTGCCAGATCATCGTTTTTGTTCGTACAGGTTACGCTGATGAAATCAGGAGAAAGCCCGACCAGTTCATCCAGCGTTTCCGTCAGCTTTTCGGCCGCGCTCTCCTTGTTTGGAGGAAAGATTTCAAAAGAAAGCGTTGTTTGTCCCATAAAATCACAGCCCCTCTCTGATGTTTTGTGCTGCCTGCGTCAAATTCTTCAGACTGGCTTTGGTCTCCTTTTCACCGCGAGTCTTCAAACCGCAATCGGGATTGACCCAGACCTTTTCTTTTTGGACTTTGGCCAAAATGCGATGCAGGGCCTGTTCGATTTCTTCAACCGTCGGGATGCGCGGAGAATGAATGTCGTAAACGCCAGGGCCGACTTCGGTCTTGAAATTCTTTTCCTTGAGTTCGTCAAGAATTTCGAGATTTGAACGCGAAGCTTCAAATGAAATGACGTCCGCATCCATGTCGTCGATTGCCGGAATAATGTCGTTGAACTCGCTGTAGCACATATGCGTATGGATCTGGGTTTCCGGCTTGACGCCGCTGTGTACCAAACGGAAGGCCGGGATTGCCCAGTCAAGATATTCGCTTTGCCAATCGGAACGTCTCAACGGAAGCTTTTCACGCAAAGCGGCTTCATCGATCTGAATGATGCGAATACCGTTTTTCTCAAGATCCAAAACTTCTTCTCTGATTGCCAAAGCAAGCTGCAGAGTTGATTCTTTGATGCTGATGTCTTCGCGCGGAAACGACCAGTTCAAAATCGTCACCGGACCCGTCAGCATCCCTTTGACGATTTTTTTCGTCTGCTTTTGCGCATAAACCGACCAACGAACGGTAATCGGGTCTTTTCTTGAAACGTCGCCCCAGATAATCGGCGGCTTGACGCAACGAGTTCCATACGATTGAACCCAGGCCTTTTTGGTGAAGACGTATCCTTCAAGACGCTGTCCGAAATATTCGACCATGTCGTTTCGTTCAAATTCGCCATGAACCAAAACGTCCAAGCCGATTTCTTCCTGGAATCTGATCCACGAATCAATTCTTTCAGCAATAAATTCGTCATATTCTTCCTGGCTGATCTCATGCTTTCTGAATGCGGCGCGCTTTTGCTTGACTTCTCTCGTTTGCGGGAAGGACCCGATCGTCGTCGTCGGAAGAAGCGGCAGATTGAACTCTTGCTTTTGAATTTTTTTGCGCACGGCAAACTCCGGTTGGCGCACGAAGGCTTCAGGCTTCAGATCGGCAATTTTTTGATGCAGCTCTGCATTTTCCAAAACGCGCGGCTTTTCGAACAGCTCAGCGTTCTTCCTTAAAAATTCAGGGCTTTGATTCTTGAGCAGCGCATCAAGTTCGACAAGCTCTCTGACCTTTTCTTCGGCAAATGCAAAATGCTTCGTTACGTCTTCTTCGAGCTCTTCGCTTGCTACGGTATACGGCACGTGAAGCAGAGAGCAGGAGGTCGTCAGCACCAGGTTTTTGACGTTCAGTTTCTTCAGCAGGTCAAGCGTTTTTTGGTAATTGTTGCGCCATATGTTTTTCCCGTTGACGACGCCGGCAAACAGGACTTTTCCGTCATCAAAGCCTCTTTCGACAAGTTCGAGCGTTTTCCTTCCTTCGACGAAATCAAGCCCGATTCCGTCAAAAGGAAGTTTCAGCAAAACGTCATAGGCATCGCGAACGTCACCGAAATATGTCTGTGCCAGAACCTTGAGCTTGCCTTTTTGCAAAAGAAGCGGCTCATAAAGCGCCTTGAACAAAGCCAGCTCCTTTTCGTCAAGATCTTTGACCAAAGACGGCTCGTCAAGCTGAATCCAATTTGCGCCGAGATCTTCAAGCTGCTTGAAAATCCTGGCATATGCTTCGATGAACGCACCGACAAAATCTTCTTTGACGCAGCCGTGAAATTCGCTCAATTGAAGCAAAGTGAACGGTCCGACCAAAACGGGACGCGTAATCGTTCCGTCTTCTTTTGCTTCGACGAATTCATCAAAAATTTTCGTTCCTGCCAGTTTGACGTCCGTATCCGCCGTAAACTGCGGCACGATGTAGTGATAGTTCGTGTTGAACCACTTCTTCATCGGCCAAGCCTTGACGTCGCCCTTTTCGCCTTGATATCCTCTTGCCAAGGCAAAATATTTATCCAGGTCGGACAAATCAAGTTCAGCGATGTTTTCAGGAATCACGTTGAACAAAAAGGCAGCATCGAGCATCTGATCATAAAAAGAAAAATGGTTGCTCGTAAAATTCGTCAAACCGCTGTCCAAAAGCAGCTTGCGATCATACTGGCGGAGATCTTTGGCCCGTTCCTTTAATTCTTCTTCAGTTGCTTCATGTTTAAAATATTTTTCCGTAATAAATTTAAGTTCACGATTTTCTCCGATTCTTGGAAAACCCACAATAGTTGCCGTCATAAGTCTGCCCCCTTGATTTGTTATCTACAAATCTAACACTTTTGCGTTAATTTGAATAACAGAAAAAAATATGCATTCGTTATAGTTTTAAACTATAATAAGGTAACGACATATAAAAAAGAGGTTATTTTATGAGAATCCAACAGCTTGAATATTTGGAGAAAATCGTTGAAGCAGGCTCCATCAACGAAGCGGCCAAAAGGCTTTTTCTCACTCAGCCCAGCCTGTCGAACGCCGTCAAAGAATTAGAAAACGAAATGGGAATTCAAATTTTCCAGCGCAGCTCGGGCGGAATTTCGCTGACCGCAGAAGGGCGCGAATTCATGACGTATTCCAAACAAATCCTGGATCAGGTCAACCTGATGAACGAACGCTATAAAAACGGACAGCAGCGCAAGCAGTCCTTTTCCGTTTCCGCACAGCACTATGCCTTCGTCGTTCATGCATTTGTCGAACTGATCAAAAGCGTCAATGCAAACGAATATCAATTCACGCTGCGAGAAACCGAAACACAAAATATTTTCAATGACCTTGCCCAGTTCAAAAGCGAGCTCGGCATCCTCTACACGAACGGCTTCAATCAAAAAATCATGCAGCGTCTCTTCAAGGAAAACAACCTCGTTTTCACGCCGCTGTTCGTTGCCAAACCGCATATCTTCGTCAGTCGCTATAATCCGCTCACGTCAAAGTCTTCCGTGGATCTGTCAGACCTCGAATACTTCCCTTACTTGTCATACGAACAAGGCGAGGTCAACTCGTTTTACTTCTCCGAAGAAATTCTCAGCACCCTGAGCCACAAAAAAAGCATTAAAGTCAGCGACCGTGCGACGATTTTCAACTTGATGGTCGGATTGAACGGCTACACCATCAGCTCCGGCATCATCAGCAGCAAGCTTAACGACGATAAAATCGTTGCGATTCCTTTAAACGTTGACGATGACATCACGATGGGCTGGCTCAAGCATCGCCAAGTCGAACTGAGTCCTTTGGCCGAGCGCTATCTGACAATGCTGAAGGAACACATCAAAGGATACGGATTCAAAATCATCAGCTGATTTTTCTCCTTGAAAAATGCAGAGCATTGCTCCGAATAAAGCGACTTCAAAACACCGATCGTCATTGACGGCACGGCTTTTTCATAATTTTCGTCCGAATCAAGAGACTGCGACAGCCAAAGCAGACAAAAAACGGGGAAAATGACTCTTTTTTGTCTACCTGACTCTTCGAATCCGGCCCGCGCGGCCTTGAAAGTAGAACAAAATCCTCCAAAATTGAAAAAATGTTCTACCGCCGACTCCAAATTCAGCTCGCGCAGCCTCGAAAGTAGAACAAAATCCTCCAAAATCGGAAAAATGTTCTACTCGGTTACCTTCGCCAAAGTAGTCTGGTCTCAGATTACGGGCAAATCTCAGAAATCAACGTTTTGACCGTAATCGAAGTCAGGTACAGTGATTGAGCAGGTGATGCGCAGCACTGCATTTGGCAAAATCATTGTCGTTTACGGACAAATCAGCAAAAATGGGTCTTCTGTCCGTAAATGGCCTGCTCCAAAAATGCCGATTACGGACAAAATGGTCAAAAACAGCTGTTTGTCCGTAAAAATTCAAGTGTTTCGGACCCGGTTTTACGGACAAATGCTCCGAAAAATGGATTTTGTCCGTAAATCCTCATCATAATTGGCAAAAATTTACGGACAAATCACTGGAAAATGCCTGTTTGTCCGTAAAATGCATTTTGGTTACGGACAAATCATCAAAAAAAGGCACTTTGTCCGTAAATCCGGATGAAATTCTGGCTGAAATTGGTTGAGCAGCGCCACTTTTTTAAAAAGATAGTTTTTTAGCGCGGAAAATCAAAAAAATGCCGGACAAAGTCAGCCTTAAGTGACCGCCTTGTTCGGCATTTCATATAAACGGGACTTTTTTCCCAGCTTCTTTATCATCTCATGCTTTCTTGCGATATTTATTGATGATGACATCTCTTCCCTTGACCGGCATTGTCTTCTTGCCGACAAAATCAAAGCCGCACTTCATGATGACGCGGTTGCTTGCCAGGTTTTGCTCCTCTGCTTCAATCCTGATTTCAGGAAAGCCTTCTTCAAGCAAATAATCGCTGAACCCTTTGAAGGCTTCTGTCATATAGCCTTTGCCCCAGTATCTTCTTCCCAAAACGTATCCGATGACCGGCACCTCGTCTTCATGACCGACGACATCGATCATGCCGATCAATCCGTCGGTTTCCTTAAGGCAGATGCCGTATCGACAGCACTTCTCATCCTCGTAGGCACGCATCCATTCCGCAATGATCTTCTTGGTCACGTCGACGCTTTCGTGAGCGTCCCAAGTCAGATAACGCGTGACTTCAGGATCATTTGCCCACGTTTCATAGATTCTCATTGCATCATGCTCGTTTAGCCTGCGCAGATAAAGCCTGTTCGTTTCGACTGCTTTTTTCGGCGAAACCCATTCATAAAGTTCTGCGCCCTTTTCACCGATGTCATCGTAAAAAAGTTCGGTTTGCTTGACGAGCGCAAAACCGTTTTTGCGATATAATTTTCCGGCGTAATCGTTGCCTTCGATCACGTCGAGGTGAATCGCTTTTCTTGCACTGGATTTTATCGCAGAAAGCATCAAAGAAGCGATGCCCTGCCCCCTGAATTCCGGCGAAACGGCAAACAGATGCAGCACGCAGACATCTTTTGTTTCCTTCCAGTCCGCATGATTGTATGCATCATCGTCGCCGTCTGACAAAATTCCCGCTGCTGCGATTTTTCCATCGATGCGTCCGAGCAAAAACAGCCGATTTGCGATCGCATACTCGAGATCGTCACGACACGGATATTGCCCCCAGTGCCAGTCAGGCGAATATTTGTCAAATTTTTGCTGCTCGCAAACCTTTTCATAAAAAATGCAGAGCTCTGATAAATCATTTTTTGTTGCTTGAACTATTTCCAAAATAAACTACCCCTTCTTGCCAAAATGCTTCGGCGAATCCTGCCTCTTCTTGCGAATTTTCCTGGCAATTCGCTCCGTTGCATGCGTCAGATGCCTTAAAATCGAATCGGCCGCAAACATGAAGACGATGACCAGCAAAAAATCGGCCCTTGACAGCGGACTGATCGCAAAAAGATGCTTCAAAAACAAGAAGCAAAAGACCAGACCCGCAACGTTGAGCCATAGAATTGCCCACTTTTTCTTATTGAACGGCCGACTGATCCGAACCAAAACGATCAGCCCGATCGCACCCAAAAGCAGAGTCGCCATCGTCGAAATCTCATCATCGGAAATGCCGAAAATCTTGCCACAGACCACAAGCGCAGCAACCGAAACCATATCGGTCAATCCTGCCGGAAAAGCCTTGATGAACACGTTCGTCAAAAAATGCCCCTTGATTCGGTCTTTTGTCGGCTCAAGCGCCAGCAAAAAGCCGGGAACGCCGATCGTAAATCCCGTCACCAGGGAAATCTGCGAAGGCTCAAGCGGGTACGTAAACATCAAAACGGCCGAAAAGACCGCCATCAGCAGCGAGAAAATATTCTTGACCAAAAACAGGCTTGCCGACCGCTGGATGTTATTGACGACTTGTCTTCCTTCAAGCACGACGTTTGGCATGTGCACGAAATCGGAATCAAGCAGGACGACTTGCGCAACTTGTGCGGTTGCCTCGCTGCCGGATGCCATCGCAACGCTGCAATCCGCATCCTTCATCGCTAAAATGTCGTTGACGCCGTCGCCCGTCATCGCGACGGTATGCCCGTTTTTTTGCAGAGCGGATACGAAAGCCTGCTTTTGCTTCGGAGTCACGCGTCCGAAGACCGTTTTTGTCTCAAGCGCCTCTTCCACTTGCGCATCGGTTGTCAAAGTCGAAGCATCGACGTAATTTCTAGCCCCATCGATTCCGGCCTGTTCGGAAATTTCGGAAACGGTTTTCGGATTGTCGCCCGAAATGACCTTGATCGCAACTTTTTGTTTTTTAAAATATTCAAACGTCTGCTTGGCGTTTTGACGAATCGGATTCTCAAAAATCACATAGGCCAACGGCTCAACGCTGCCTGAAAGGCCATGTTCAAGCTCAGTGCCGTCATATTTCGCAAACAAAAGCGCACGGTACCCCTTATCCGTATACGGCAAAATTTTATCTTCGATTTTTTCAAATTCAGAGCGCATGATGAACTCCGGTGCCCCCAACAAGTACGTCGCATCATCGAAGATTATTCCGCCATACTTTGTCGAAGACGTAAACGGAACAACCTTTAGAGCAGCATGTTTTTGCTCTGCATTTTCCGGAACAAACGCCTGCAGCGCCTGCATCGTCGCATTGTTGTCCTTTGAGGCAAGCACGTAGTCCGTCAGCCTTTCAGTGACGTCTTCTTCTTCAAAGACGACTTCCTTGACTTTCATCTCAGGTTCGGTAATCGTTCCGGTCTTGTCGACGCACAAAACGTCAACGCGAGCCAGCGTTTCGATGCTTTTCATGTCATGCAGCAAAACCTTGCGTTTCGAAAGTCTCATCGTGCTCAAGGCCAGGGCAACCGTCGTCAAAAGATACAGTCCTTCGGGAATCATCCCTAAAACGGCCGCAACCATTGACGTAATGCTCTTTTGAAACGTGACGCCGTTTAAAAAGAAGCTTTGGTAAAACAAAATGACCCCGATCGGAATAATGACGATTCCGACCCACTTGATGATTTCATTGATCGAACGCACCATCTCAGACTGTTCATACCCGTCGATCGTTTTGGCTTCCGACGTTAATTTTGATATGTAGGACTCGTTTCCGACCTTGTCCAGGCGCGCATGGCACCTTCCCGAAACGACGAAACTGCCGGAAAGAAGCGTATCCCCTTTTTTCTTGTCGATTTCATCCGACTCGCCCGTCAAAAGCGATTCGTTGACCTGAACGTTTCCTTCAAGCACCGTCGCATCCGCACAAATCTGCTCGCCGGCCGAAAGAAGCACGACATCGTCTTGCACCAGTTCTTCAGACGTGACCTTGCTTTCTTTTCCGTCGCGCACGACGATTGCATGCGGAGCATTCAGCAGGTTCATTTTGTCAAGCGTTTTTTTTGCGCGCCATTCCTGAATGATTCCGATGATGATGTTCCACAAGATAATCGGCAAAAAGGTCAGATTGCGAAACGATCCGACGATGCACAAAAGCACCGTGATCACCAGGAAGATCAAGTTGAAATACGTCAAAGTATTGCTCAAAATGATCTGCTTGACGGTCAGTCCGGTCGAAGCGTCCGACTGATTGGTTTTTCCGGCGTTGATTCGTTCCTTGACTTCTTTTTGAGTCAAGCCACCGTATCTAGCATCTTCCATCCAAAAACTCCCTTTCGAAAAGTTTCTAATTAAATAATAACTCAAGTTACGTCAAAACGCCTATAAGAATGCATTAAGATTGGGTTTTGCCAGGCAGATTCTTTCACGTCACTGATAAAAAAACAGGGCTTCTGAGAACACCGGGGTTCAAAAGTCCTGTTTTGCAATTTGTTTATATGAAAAAGCTGCCTGCAAAGCTTGACGGGGCATCAAAGTCACGTGGGTTCCGGCTGGACATAATTAAACATGCAGAAAGCTCATCGATAAGGAGGAACGACTCAAAAAGTGTTCCGGCTGGATATAATTAAACATACAGCGCGCAGACATCGATTAATTTCTCGCTTCAAACTTTAATTTCAGTACCAAGCCCAATGCGATCAAAGTTATCGCCAAAATCAGCACGATCGAAATGCGACTGCCGACCATGCTGCCGTTTGGCATCGTTTTTTGAGCCCAGCCAAAGACCACGGAAACGACAGTCGTCGAAAGCGCTCCGGAAAACTGCTGCAAAGTATTCAAAACGCTGTTGCCGTCGATTGATTCTTCGCGTTCCAGTTGACTGAGACTTGTCGCAACCAAACTGCTTGCCGCAAGCCCCATGCCGATCTTTGTGGCAATGTCGCCGCACAAAAGCAGTTTCACCCCTGCATTTGGCAAGACAAAGGCCAAAAAAGCCAACCCCAAAGATGCAAGCGTCAGTCCGAAGACAATCGGTTTGAAATAACCCAATTCATCCATCAATCGACCGGAAACCGGTGCGAGCAGGAACACGAACGTTGCTCCCGGAAGCATGAACAGCCCTGCCGTGACGGTATTTTGATGCAACCCGATCTGAAGATAATTCGGGAAAATGAACGAGATGCCAAGCGCGATGGCCTGCGTGACCAAAGCACCGTACATGAACCAGACGAAACGCCGATTGGAAAAGACGTTCAGACTGATGAGACGCTTCTTTTTGTTGGAAAAATAAAACATCAAAAGCGCCATGATGCTGAGCAAAAGCAGCCAAGGCGAAAAACGCTCGATTGCGATCAGCAACAGCGCCAGGCCCAATGCTAAAAAGAAGTATCCGCCAAAATTGAAACCGGTCCTTGTTTCAATCTTTCGCTGAGGAATCGACATGATTCCGACGACAAAAGAAATCGCAAGAATCGGCACGAGAAACAGGAAAATCTTGTTCCAGTCAAAATGATGCAGAATAATTCCGCCATAGGTCGGACCGATTGCCGGCGCAAAGCAGGTCGTCATCGTGGCCACGCCGACCATGAAACCGCGTTTTTCCAACGGAACGTGCTCCAAAATAATGTGCATCGCAAGCGGCAGGGCAAGTCCGGTGCCGATTCCCTGAAGGATGCGACCGGCTAAAAGCAGTTCTAAATTTCCCGCAATCGAATCCAAAATCACGCCGAGCAGGAAAAAAAGATTTGAACTGACAAACAGATTTTTTTCGGAAACGTTTCGAATCAAATAGGCTGACAACGGGATGCTGATGGCAACCGTCAGCAGATTGGCAGTCGTCACCCATTGAATCAGTCCTGCATCGACTCCGAACTGCTTCATGAGCGTCGGAAAAGTCACGTTCATCGACGTTTCGATCAAAACGCCGCAAAAGCTCATGATCGTCGTTGCGACGACCGCTGGCATTACGTGCCATTTTTTCTTTGTAGTCATCTTTTTACCTCGAATTCCAGAAATTACGCATAGAATTTATGATACGCCACAAAGGTCAGTCCAGTCAAGCAAAACACGAACATTATCCGGCAATCATCATCTTTTTTGGTAAGTTTCGTCAAAACACTGAAAACCACGAATCCAAAAAAACGTCCCTGCGCCAAAAACAGGCGCAATGATTGCTGAAGTCCGTTTTGTATGCAAGCTCGCTTTTACGGGCAAATCTCAGTTTTTCACGTTTTGCCCGTAAGCGCCCGTCTCGTTTTACGGGCAAATCCCTGTTTTTCACGTTTTGCCCGTAACCGCCCGTCTTGTTTTACGGGCAAATCTCAGTTTTCCACGTTTTGCCCGTAACCGCCCGTCTCGTTTTACGGGCAAATCTCAGTTTTCCACGTTTTGCCCGTAACCGCCCGTCTTGTTTTACGGGCAAATCCCTGTTTTTGTCCTTTTGCCCGTAACCGCCCGTCTCATTTTACGGGCAAATCCCGTTTTTCCACGTTTTGCCCGTAACCGCCCGTCTTGTTTTGCGGGCAAATCCCTATTTTTTACCTTTTGCCCGTAATCGCCTGTCTCATTTTACGGGCAAATCCCTGTTTTTCACGTTTTGCCCGTAAGCAATAATTTTGCCAAATCCAGTGTTGCGCATCGCGGGCTTGCCAAACAGCTACGCATCTGTTCAACCTGACCACCATCAGCGTGATGCGGGCACTGCATTTTTCAAACAAAAAAGATTTCCCCCGCACGCCGAAAAGACGGGAAAAATCTTTTCATAATTATAACAATTGCGCAAACAAACGCATGATCATCTGACTCAAGCGATGAGGCGCGCTCCACTTGACGCTGTACTTTTCAGTAACTTCGCGACACTGCCTGAACGTTTCGTCAAAATCTTCCTTAATCGAAAGAACGGCCGGCACGTCCGTCATAAAACAGCCATTTTCAAAATGATGATACAAGCTGCGGTAATCAAGATTGATCGTTCCGCACGTCGCCAGGCGATCGTCTGCCACGCTCATTTTGGCGTGGCAAAAGCCAGGCGTCCATTCAAAAATGCGCACGCCGTTTTCCGCAAGCACGTTGTAAAAAGAACGCGTCACGCGGTAAATCGGCTTTTTATCAGGAATCCCAGGCGTAACGATTCTGACGTCGACGCCGCGCTTTGACGCAAGCGACAGCGCATGAGCAAGCTCATCAGTGATGATCAGATACGGCGTCATGAAATAGCAATACCTTTCAGCCTTGTTGACCATGCTGATGTAGACTTCTTCACCGACCTGTTCGCCGTCAAGCGGGCTGTCGGCATATGGCTGAATATAGCCTGCGCAATTTTTGGGATAATTTCTGTCCTTGAGATAAAATGCCAAGTTTTCTTCACTGTCACGTTCTTCCTTTGAAGAAGCATTCCACATTTCCAAAAATGAAACCGTCAAAGACCTAACCGCCTGGCCGCAAATTCTTATGCCGGTGTCTTTCCACTCACCGTAAGGATGCGTGAAGTTGAAATACTCATTTGCGAGATTATACCCGCCGGTATAGCCGATTTTGCCGTCAATCACCGTGATCTTGCGATGGTCGCGATTGTTCAAGAACATGTTGAGTCCTGGCATGAGCGGATTGAAAACGCGACACTTGATTCCGACCGCTTCGAGTTTTTTGGCAAAAGACATGTTGACGAACCCGATCGATCCCATATCGTCATAAAAAACGCGAACCTCAACGCCTGCCTTGACGCGTTCTTCCAAAACCGTCTGAATCTTCTGCCAGGCTTCCTTGTCCTCGATTGCATGGTATTCCATGAAGATGAAGTCCTTGGCAAGCGCCAGATCATGGAGCTGCGAATCAAGTCCCTTGATTGCTTCGTCGAAATATTTCACCTCTGTATTTTCATAAACGGGATATCCCGAATATTTGTGAATATACTCGGAAATTCCTCTGCCGTCAGGATTTTTGACGCCCTCGCCCAAATACTTGAACAGCTTTTCGTCAACTTCATCGTAGCGTCGTTTCATTTTCTTCGTTCCGCCGTTTAATCCGACCAGAAAATACAGTGCCACGCCCAGAATCGGAAATGCCAAAATCAAAATAATCCACGGCACCTTCATCGTCGCCGTCTGGTTCTGACTGTAAATGAAGAGCACCAGCAAAATTGCGAGCACTCGCGTCGTCCAGTCAATGATGCTTGCATATTCATTCAGTCTGGTAAAAATCAAAACTAAAAAGACGACTTGAAGCAAGATCGACAAGACTGAAAAAATCAGCCTTTTGATTCCGTTTTTTGATTTCTGTTTTCCTTCATACGTTTCCACTTCTAAACCTCCATCCATCAATCTTTAACAAACAGTTTTCGACCTGCCTTTTTGCCGAACGTCAACAGGAAGATTCCCTGGACGTCAAGAAGAACAAGCCCCGCGTATCTCGTCGCAAGCAGAACCGACTTCAGCTCCTCGGAAGGAATCTTGTGAATATAGGCATTGATCGTATAATTGGGATCGTGTACCAACAGCTGTGACGAAACGATCATTACGCCGATCAAAATGAGCTGCCCGATAACTGAACCGACCCCGTTCATCTTTTGCTTGGCAAGCTGCTGTTCATAAGTCGGAAACTTGCCGCTGTTTTGGTAATCAGAGCCGACTTCCCCCATTCCGATCGAAACAGCATAAACGGAAACCGCAACTCCCAAAAGCCAAAGTCTTTCCGGAATCATCAAAACGCTTGAAACCATCAGCATTAAAATCATCACGTTGCCGACAAAATAACGATTTTTAAGCGCCGTGACGTATCTTGCAGTGAATTTGGCAGTCAGATTAACCGTAAAAAGAATGCTGAACGCCAAAACGACCATTTTGACGTCTGCCATCCCCATATACAGGAAAACACAGTACAAAATGACAAAAGTCATATATTCGCTGAAATATGCCTGATAGAGTTCATAAGGTTCCTTTGCTGCATAAAAATGCGTCATCATCTCAAAGAAAATCAAAATCGTGGCAATGATCAAAATAGTGAAGATGTCGCTGACGTCTGCCGTTTGTTTGAATAGTCGCAAAGAAAAAAGCAAAGCCAATAAGATGACCGCGCTCATCGCTTCCTGCCAATCATACTCTCTTTCCTTAAACAAAGGTGCCGTAAGTTTGGACGGATCCTTGACCATTGATCTAATCGAAAACAGCGTAATGACTGAAAGAATCAAATAGCATGACAAAACGAGCTCCTCGCTGTACTCGGATCCGATAAGCAGAAAGGCCGTAAAAATCAACATTAAAATAAAGCCAAAAAACTCTTCTTTCTGATATTTTTCACCGGTTTTTTCCGAAACGATCGCCTTGATCGTTCGATACATCGGAACGAAAACCGAAAGCCCGAAGCCGATCAAAAAGGCACCCAGGTCAAGCGTAAGCAACATTTTTTTCTGAAACAAAATCAAAACTGATCCCAAGATAACGGTCAACGATGCAAACTGCGCAAGCCGAAAGGGATTATTGACTTCGCCAAAAACCGATACGGTAAATGCGCCGATTTTAAGAAATGAATAAAAAATCACAAAAGGCAAAATATAATCGAGCTTGCCATTGTTCCGAATAAAGGTCGTCACGAAAACCATCATCGGAATCATCGGTGCCCCGCTGATCCCAGCTTCGGTCAATGTTATTCCCAATTTCTTCAAGTTAATCGCTTCCTAATACATAATATAAGTCAATGTTTATATTATACATCAGTGCGAACTTTTTTACGTAAATAAGGTCTTACGGTTTTCCGGCCGTGATGACCGTTGTCCTGATCTTACCATCAATCATATCTCATTTTTGCGCACAAAAAAAGTACCTTGCGAACGCGCAAAGTACTTTTTCAATCCAGAACCGCATGACAGGCCGATTAAACTGATTCCCATGCTAATCACAATATGCATAGCGGTGCTTTGCCAAGACGAAGGCAGTTTTGCAAAATGCAGTGCACGCAGCCTCAAAGCTCTGCATTTTTCATCAGACAACGTCCGCAAAAAGTTGACCCTGGTGCTATAATTGAAATTGTTGACTAAAACAAGAAAGGCCAAAACAATGTCAAAAGAAGATTTTGAAACAATCAAAACGAAAGACGGCATGGTCGATATAAAATACTATCATGACCTTGCACAACAAAAACATCAGGAGCACGAAAAATTCCTTGCGACTTTGCGAAAGAAGAAACCTAAGCACCTCGACAAAATCGTCAAAGAAACGCACCAGGAAATTTTTGACGTCGTTGACTGCACGAAATGTGCCAACTGCTGCAAAGATCTGGGGCCGCTGTTTACCGAGGCTGATATTGAAAGAATCGCCAAGGCTTTCAGAATGCACCTCGGTCATTTTGAAGATGCATACCTTCGCGTTGACGAAGACGGCGACAAAGTTTTCAAATGCATGCCGTGTCCGTTTCTCGGCTCAGACAACCTTTGCACGATTTATCCGATTCGTCCTAAGGCATGTCGCGAGTTTCCGCACACGGATCGCAAAAAGATCTATCAGATCAACCATTTGACGATTCAAAACACGCTTTACTGCCCCGCAGCCTACCTCTTCGTTGAAAGGCTGAAGGAAAAACTCGGCTACTGATGTCCGCATCGTTCAAATTAACCGCCAAACTGACGGGACTCGATTATTCCGGCAAAATCGTCGCTTGCGGCGTATCCTGTACGCTCAGAAACGATGACGAAAAGCGCCGAGAATTGATTCAAAAAGCCGCTGATATGCAGAAAGATTATCAGCATTGATAAATAATCTCTGAGAAAAAAGAGGCTGAGAAAAAACGATGCCTCAGATTGAAAACTCGGATGATTTGCGATTTATTGCGAATCATCCATTTTTTTTGCGTATCAAAAGGAGTCGAGGGCTGGCTTTTACGGGCGAATCTCAGAAATTGGCTTTTTGCCCGTAATCTGAGACCACACTTCCGCTTTGGTGAAGGTAACCGAGCAGAACATTTTTCCGATTTTTGGAGATTTTGTTCCACTTTCTAGGTCGCGCGATCCGGTTTCAGAGAGTCTGGTAGACAAAAATGAGGTATTTCCCCCAGTTTTTGTCTACTTTTGGTTCAGCTCGACCCGGTTTCGAAGTGTCAGGTAGACAAAAATCAGACATTTCCACCGGTTTTTGTCTACTTTCGGTTCCGCGCGACCCGGTTTCAGAGAGTCTGGTAGACAAAAATCAGACATTTCCCACGTTTTTTGTCTACTTTGGGTTCTGCGCGAGCCGGTTTCCAAGTGTCTGGTAGACAAAAATCAGACGTTTCCACCATTTTCTTTCTACTCTGGATTACTCGCCGGCCGGCTCTGAACTGTCTCGTACAATATACTCTATTTTTTCACTCTGACATTTCCT
>ENA-OQKO01000249-OQKO01000249.1-human-gut-metagenome-genome-assembly--contig:-NODE-249-length-62453-cov-4.165485_pt1 | contig 62453 bp, 56 predicted proteins | sample MGYA00242777_ERZ504796 | MGnify/ENA primary metagenome ERZ504796 (study PRJEB26092, sample SAMD00036404) | human gut metagenome | host: Homo sapiens | study: EMG produced TPA metagenomics assembly of... | reverse complement strand
TGCATCACCGAGGCAAACATGGGTGATGTGACCTGCCCGTGCGAAAGAGAAGGAACTGGCGTAGGTGGCCTACGGCGTCAACTGCCGTGAGTCCTTTGCCGGGCAGGGACAGGAGGCGGTTCAGTTCCTCGAGCTGCTGTTTGGGTTAAATGGGGCGGGGCGGCCGGCGGCGACGGTGACGGAGCGCTGGCACAACCGCCTGGCGGCGAAACGGGAACTGCTTAAGACGTACTGGAATGAGACGATCGAAGAGGAAACACATATGAAATTAGAAGTTGAGAAGGAGCTGGAACGCAAATTGTCAGCGGGTCAGATTTTGAACGAAGATATGGAGCAGGTCATTGAACACTGTGAGCGGGAAGACCGCGGTATTATCGACCCGGAGACGGGACATCGGATCGGGCATCTGAAGATCCAGCATATGACCTACTGGGCAGAGTACGAGGTGCTGCCGGACGGCGGTTATAAGCTCTGGAATGGCTACAGCCACCGCATGAATCTGGAAGGAGAGTGATGAGTATGCCGACGATTGATGGAGGCGGAAGAGATCAGCGGATCAAAGAGGCGTTGGAGAAAAAAGTCATCTGCCGCCGGTGTCAGGTGGAGATGGTGCCGAAATCCACATTTTTTGACTATCTGGGGCACAATTTCCACACCGAGATCCTGTGCTGTCCGAAGTGCGGCGAGGTATATCTGCCGGAAGCGCTGGTAAAAGGACGTATGGCGGATGTGGAGAGAGAGCTGGAAGATAAGTAGATAGTAGATATAAGTATGATTCATGAGAGATGCTTTTGGATCTGAAAAGGATAGGTGAGACAGGCTGGCTGCGGGGATTTGCCATGTGTGAACATGAGAACACAGCCCATCTGTGGCTGGCTTCATCATGGGAGAACTGTAATGAATTGAGATAAGGGGATGAAGGACGATGGTAATGAACTTACAGGACAGAGCCCTCCTGCCGGAAGAAATGCGCCATACATACAGTGTTTGTCCGGTCTGTTTAAAACGGATTCCGGCAAAGCGGGAAGAGCGGGACGGACAGATATATCTGGTAAAAACCTGCCCGGATCACGGGACATTTTCCAGTGTAATCTGGAGAAATAAGCGTAAGTTTGCCGACTGGCGCGGGGAACGTCCGGCGGTGGGAGAAAATGAAAATCTAAATTGCCCGGCGGGCTGCGGTCTGTGTGCGGAGCACAGACGCGCCACCTGCTGTACCTTGCTGGAGATCACAGCGCGGTGCAATATGAACTGTACCTTCTGTTTTGCGGAGCCGGACGGGGCCAAGGATCCGTCCTTAGACACGGTAAAACGCTGGATCGACGATCTGACGGAGCCGGGAAAGACACTTTTGCAGCTTTCCGGCGGGGAACCGACAGTGCGGGACGATCTGCCGGAGATCGTGGCGTATGCGAAGCAGGTTGGCTGTAAATATGTGCAGTTAAACAGCAACGGTCTGCGCCTGGCGGAGGACGAGGCGTTTGTAAAGCGTCTGGCAGATGCGGGACTTTCGTTTGTATTTATGCAGTTTGACGGCGTGGACGATGCCGTATATGAAAAACTGCGCCGCCGCCCGATGCTGGGAGTGAAAAAACGGGCGATCGAGCAGTGTGGCCGGTATGGAATCGGCGTGACGCTTGTTCCGGTCATTGTTCCGGGCGTCAATACGGAGCAGATCGGGGACATCCTCCGGTTTGCCATTCAGCGGTCGCCGTATGTGCGGGGCGTGCATTTCCAGCCGGTCAGCTATTTTGGACGTATCCCGGAGCTTCCGGCGGATGATGACCGCTATACGCTGGATGAACTTTTGGAGGCGGTTGTCAGCCAGAGCGGGGGGCTTATCAAAGAGGAACAGATCGCGCCATCCTGCTGCGATCACCCGATGTGTGGGTTCCACGGGGATTTTATCCTGATGCCTGGGGATAAATTGAAGCCGCTGACAAATTATAGTGGAAAAACCGAGACAGAAGCGGAGGGCGAAGGCTGCTGCTGCGGTCCGGATCCGGCGGAGAAGAACCGAGAATTTGTCGGACGCCGCTGGGAACGGCGCGATGTGGAAGAGGCGTGTTGCTGTGGAGAAAGCCAGCCAGAAAAAGAAAGCTGCTGCTGCGATGCCAATGCAGATGCGTATCTGTTGGAGAAAGCGCAGCCCGAACCAGGAAGCTGCTGCTGTGGCGGAACTCAGCCAGAACCAGAATCCTGCTGCTGTGGAGAAGAGTCGGTTGACATAACAAATATGGAGGACTTCTTAAAGCGTGCAAAAAGCCACGGCTTCACGATCACATCCATGGCGTTTCAGGATGCCGGAAATCTCGATATCGAGCGCCTGCGCCAGTGCAGCCTGCATGTGTATAAAGATGGGAAGAAGATTCCGTTCTGTGCATACTACTTGTCTCCGATGGAAAGAGGCAGATAATAGAAGCGCAGAAAGGAGAGGTGCAAAAAATGGATACAAATGAGTGCAGTCTCTGCCGACCGGGTGGATTTGCGCTGACAAGGCAGATGTTCCAGTTTGCGGGAATTGAGATACCAGAGGCGGGAGCGGCAGGGACGGAGTCTACAGACCCTGCAGTGCCGCTTCGCGTCATCGACATCGGCTGCGGAACTGGCGGCACGATGCGATGGCTTTCTGAGCATTTCCCAGACTGGCAGATTTCCGGCTTGGATAAGAATCCGGATGTGCATGAACCTGGCTGGATAGAGACTGGATGTGCGGAGAAACTGCCATATCCAGATCAGACGGCGGATATCATTCTGATGGAATGCAGTTGTTCCAAGGCTGTGGAACCGGCGGCGGCGCTCCGGGAGGCGTACCGGGTGTTAAAACCGGAAGGATGGCTTTTGATGAGCGATATGTATGCCCGGAAGAAAGAGCTTTTCTTAGACGGGATGCTGGGACGGCTGGAGTCTGCTAAAACAATCCGTGACCGGCTGGCGGAGGCGGGATTTGTGCTTGCAAAGATGCAGGACGTGTCGGGAACATTGGCGGAGTGGATCGGGCAGCAGATCTTCGATGGATATCTGGAATCCGTCTGCGCGGCACTGGGGGCGGAACGGAAGATTTTAAAAGAAGTGGGATGCGGTTATTTTATTGCAGCGGCGCAGCCGTCCGGGTTATGGCGGACACTTTCGTATGTAAAGGAGAAAAGTCCATTTTATCAGAAGAAATTTACATCCGTCTGGGGACAGCTTGGGGAAATGGCAGGTTCCGATGTACGGCTCGCGCCGGATTCGTTTTCATGGGCGGATTTCCGCACACTTCCCCTCACAACCCCGGAGGAACTGAAAGCGGAGCCGGAAACATTTTTATGTGTTCCAGCCAAGGAGATCGCGCGGATCATCACGCTGAAAACCTCCGGCAGTACAGGGGCACCGAAGCGCCTGTTTTTTACCGAAGACGATCTGATGCAGACGGCGGATTTCTTTGAAACAGGGATGCAGTACATGGTAAAGCCGGGCGATCGGGTCACGGTTTATATGGAAGGACCGGGATTTTTTTCGATTGGAGGACTTTTAAAAGAGGGATTGGGGCGCATCCGGGTGGAGACGAAGGTTCACGGACTGATTCACGATATGGAAGCGGCAGCGCGGGACGGCGAGGGGGCAGACTGCCTGATCGGTGTCCCAAGCCAGATGTATGCGCTGGCAGCCCATGCGCCGGGACTTGGCCCGAAAACAGTGCTTTTAAGTGCTGATTATGTGCCGGTCAGCGTGCAGCGTTTTTTGGAAAGAACCTGGAACTGCCGGGTCTTTACGCACTGGGGTATGACGGAAACTGGTTACGGCGGCGGCGTACAGTGTGGGGCGCGCGCGGGTTACCATCTGCGGGACCGGGACCTTTTGATTGAGATTCTGGATCCGGAGACGGGACAGCCGGTTCCGGAAGGGCAATACGGCGAGCTGGTTCTGACAACGCTTCGGCGGCGGGGAATGCCGCTTGTGCGCTATCGGACCGGCGATCTGGGGCGGATGATTGCAGAACCGTGTGCCTGCGGATGTTTAAAGCCCAGACTTGATAAGGTTGAGGGACGGCTGGATGACAGCGTCCGGCTGTCCGGCGGAAAAGTACTTTCCATGCACATATTAGATGAGCTTTTATTTGCCCTGGATGAGGTGGAAGATTTTCAGGCATCTTACAATGCGGCGCAGAAGCATCTGACGGTGGCTGTTATGAAGAAAGCGGGTTATGCAGATGCGGTAGGAAGCAGAGTGAAAAATGTCAAAGCAGCATTAACGGAATACTTTGGGAACTGCCTGACCGTCTCAGTGATAGAAAAAGAAATTTCCCCCTATATCGGTTCGGGAAAAAGGCGGCTGATCATCGAGGAAAAATGAAAAATGAGTGGTAAAATTCAATATAATGAAAAACTTGACGATAAGTTTTAATTGCAGTATCATAAAATTAAAAATAATCGAGAAATTTTGAAAAAAATTAGTAAAATTTAACAAGAACAAGGAGAAGAAAATGAACATAGCGATTGCATCAGAGACAGAGGAGATCGACGGACTGGTACCGGCGACTTTTAAGGAGAGTCCGTTTTTGATGATTATTGACGCGGACAAGAACCAGATTTTCCATGTCTATGGAAAACAGGATCCGGACAATCTGGTATTTGCGAAGAAGGTGGTAGAACATGACTGTGAGGCAGTCATCTGCGGACCGATCGAGAAAGAGCCGTTTGAGATACTGGTAAAGGCGGGCGTGACCCGTTATCTGGGAAGCGGGCATACGGTTCAGAAGGCATATAGCTATATGAACCGTTATAAACTGGAGCTGATCCGCGACTACATCGGCGGACCGGGACCATTTGGACACAGCCATGATTTCAGCTGCGAGTGTGGGGAAGAAGAGGAGCACGAGCACTAGGAAAGGACAGAATGCGGACGATTTATTTGATCAGGCATGGAAAGCCGGAATTTCCAGATGAACAGAAATACTGCATCGGACGGACAGATTTGCCGCTTTCAGAAGAAGGGCGGACACAGATTCGGGCGCTGGGGGAGACATTTGCGGGACGCAGAATTGAAAAAATTTATACCAGCCCGTTAAAGCGCTGCCGGGAGTCAGCTGCGATCCTGCAGGAAGTGATTGACAGAAGTATTCCGATCGAGGTCATGGATGGACTGGCGGAGATCGACATGGGGGAATGGGATGGTCACGACTTCGGTGAAATCCGGGAACAGTGTCGGGCGGAGGATGCGGCACGTGGGGCAGATGTGTACGATTTCCGACGGCCGCAGTGAGAGAGCTTTGCGGACTGTGCAAGGCGCGCCAGGACAACCTGGAATGAACTCCGGATGAAGAGCCGGGGGGATATTCTGGTGATCGGGCACGCGGGTTGGTTCCGGACACTGATCAGCGGCTGGGAGAAGCGGAAAAAGACAGAACTTCTGCAGATTCCCTTTGGCTACGGACAGGTGTATGAAAGAAAGGATCTTGTATTTGATGCTCTGATCTCGGCGGCGGGGCGATCCTCGCGGATGGGGGATTTCAAACCACTCATGAAGCTCGGCGCCCAGACGGTCCTGGAACGTGAGATACAGACGCTGCGGGCGTGCGGCGTACATGAAATCACGATCATTACCGGACGCCGGGCGGAAGATATACGCGCGGCGGCTGCGGGACCGGGAATCCATTTCATCCACAATCCGGCGTATGCGGAGACGAAAATGTTTGATTCCGTCTGCCTGGGGCTTTCCTATTATAAGGAAAAGCGGAAAACGGCAGGAAAAGAGACGCTGGATGGCATTTTCTTTTTCCCGGTGGATGTGCCACTGTTTACACCATTTACGCTGGAATATGAAAAATACCGGTTCGCGGAAGGCGATGGGGATGTCTATCTCCCGGAGTATGAGAAAACACCGGGGCATCCGCTTCTGATCCGTGCAGATGTGATCGAAAAACTGCTGCAGCATGACGGAATGATGGGGCTTAAAGGCGCCTGTGAACAGCCGGAAATCCGCCGGATTCCCCTGAATGTGCCGGATCCGGGCTGTGCGTTTGATGCGGATACACAGGAAGAGTTTCAGAAATTGCGTGATTGGGAGAGAAAACGTCCTGTCCCGGACAAAGAGGAGTGTGAACGTCTGCTTGCATGGTTTCACACGCCGGAGGCGACGGTGCGCCATAGCCGGGCGGTTGCGGAGCTGGCCGTGGAATTGGCAGATAGAGTTCTAAAGCATAGGGCGGAAACGTGTGTGGAGATGACATACAAAAGCCCTCCAATCGATAAATACAAAATCTACGCGGCGGCGCTTCTTCATGACATCGCCAAAGCATACCCCGAACATCCGGAGACAGGGGCGGGATGGTTGCGGCTTCTGGGACATACCGGGATCGCGGATATCGTTGCGGATCATATGGATCTGCCGGAAGAAAAGCTGGGATATCTGAACGAAAGCCTGATCGTGTACCTGGCGGACAAGCAGGTACAGGGAGAACGGCGTGTAACGATCGAAGAACGGTTTGCGGCAAAACGGGAGAAATTTAAGGATAATCCGGAGGCGCTGGCGGGTGTGGAACGGCGGTATCAGCTGGCAAAGCGTGCGGAGGCATTACTGTAAAAAGGAAAAGAGGAAAATCATATGAAATTAATGAAAACAACCGAGGCAGTCGGACAGGTACTCTGCCATGACATGACGCAGATTATTCCGGACGTGACGAAGGACGCCGTATTCCGCAAGGGACATATCGTGCGTGAGGAGGACATCCCGGTACTGCTTTCGATTGGAAAAGATCATATTTATGTCTGGGAAAAGGACGATACAAAATATCATGAGGACGAGGCGGCGGACATTCTGCGCGGCATCTGCCAGAATGAGTATATGCGTGCAACCGATCCGAAGGAAGGCAAGATTGAGCTGATTGCGGAGGCGGACGGTCTGTTTCAGGTTGATGAAGAACGCCTCTTAAAGGTCAACAGCCTGCCGGAGATGATGATCGCGACCCGCCGGACGAATTTCCCGGTAAAAAAAGGTGATAAGTTAGCCGGAACCCGTGTGATCCCGCTGGTAATTGAAAAAGAAAAAATGGAGGAGGCGAAGAAGGCAGCGGGTTCAGAGCCGCTGTTAAAGCTGCTTCCGTATAAAAATAAGAAAGCGGGCATTGTGACGACCGGAAATGAAGTGTTCTATGGACGGATTGAGGATAAATTTGGCCCGGTCATCCGGGAAAAGCTTCAGGAATTTGGTGTGGAAGTTCTGGGACAGAAGATTATAGGGGACAATCCGGATAAAATCACGGAGGCAATCCAGGAATGGCTGGATCAGGGCGCCGATTTTGTTGTCTGTACCGGTGGCATGAGCGTCGATCCGGATGATACGACACCGAGCGCGATCAAGCAGACCGGGGCGGAGGTTGTCTCCTACGGCGCGCCGGTACTTCCGGGAGCGATGTTCTTGCTGGCATATACGAAGGACGGAAAGCCGATCATGGGACTTCCGGGCTGCGTGATGTATGCGAAGAGGACCATCTTTGATCTGGTGCTGCCGCGTGTGATGGCAGATGTGCCAGTGACAAAAGCGGATCTGGCGAAAATGGGCGCAGGTGGTCTGTGCTTAAATTGTCCAACCTGTATTTTCCCGAACTGCGGTTTTGGTAAATAATCGAGCCAGAGAGAGGCGATGAGGCAGCAACCGCGATGGCACAACTGCGAAATGAGAAATGGATGGCTCATGCAGTATAAAAGAGAGGAAGTGCGTGATATGAATCTGTATGGGGAGATTCTGAAAAAACTGGAAGGGACGCCGTGTCTGGCGCTCGAGAGAAGCTTTGTGGGAGAAGAGGGAAATCTAGCAGATATGCGCTGTGAACTGAAAGAAGGTGCAGAGGCGTCGGAGATTGGAAAAGAAGCCCTGACACAGGGGCAGCCGGTCTGTGGGCGCGCCGGAAGCAGTTGGAATGTGGCGGAACCATTTTTCCCGAAAGAGCGCCTGATTATTCTCGGAGGCGGCCATGTGGCTCTTCCGGTGGCAGAATTTGGCGCGCGCGTCGGATTCCTGGTAACTGTGGTGGACGACCGCCTTTCCTTCGCGAATCCGGGACGTTTCCCGATGGCAGAGAAGGTGATCTGTGATGACTTTGGGCATGCGATCAAAGAACTCAAGATTCAGGAGAGCGACTATATCTGTATCGTTACGCGCGGACACCGCCATGATGCGGACTGCCTGCGGATGATTGGAAAAGGAAAAGAACCGGCGTATCTCGGCATGATTGGTTCGAGACGCCGCGTCGGTATCGTGAAACAGGAGCTTCTGGAAGAAGGTTACGATCCAGAGCGAATGAGTCGTTTAAAGAGCCCGATCGGTTTAAAGATCGGCGGTGTGACACCGGAGGAGATCGCGATCTCGATTCTGGCGGAGATCATACAGGTAAAGCGCATGGATCGGGAAGACAAACGTGTGAAAAACCGTTCCGATCTGGATTTTGATGTGCTGAAACGCCTGGCAGAGGAGCCGGATGAGTCGAAAGCAGTGGTCACGGTGATTGAATCAAAGGGTTCCTCCCCGCGGGGAGCAGGCGCGAAGATGATTGGCTACCGGGACGGACGGATTCGCGGCAGCATCGGCGGCGGCTGCAGCGAGGCGGCCGTGCTGGGCGAGGCACGTTCTCTGATCGGAAGCGGCAGGTACAAAGTAGTTCATGTAGATCTGACCGGCGAGGCGGCGGAAGATGAAGGAATGGTCTGCGGCGGTATTATGGATGTGCTGGTGGAAGACTTTGCCACGGATCGGGAACTGTGTGACCGGTAAGGAAACCGAAGCACCGGCGTATTTGGATAAAAAAATTCAAATAAATGAAAAATAAAAAGATAAAAATAAAATACATGAAAAATCATCATAACAATTTCACGAAAATAGACGGAAGGGTTTGGAAAGAAAAACTGGAAAATTCATAAGAATAAAGGGAAAATGCAGAAAAAAGACGCATTATTTTTTGACGCACATAACGACCATTCGCATTTAATAAGAATCATTGTAAAGATTGACAAAAAAAGTGCCACGTGCTACTATTTGATTAGCAAATATCATTATAATTTTCTAAAAATAACGGAAGGGTAAAAACCACATTGCTATGGCGTAAGGAATCGAAACGAGGAAGATGCCGGAAACATGTGCGTGAAATGAGGGAGGAACCAAGATATGAGAAAAACGTGGGCACTTGTAATGGCAGCAGCGATGGCGGCAGCATCCCTGACCGCATGTTCATCCAGCAAACCGGCTGAGACAGCAGCACCGGAAACGGAGGCAGAGGCAGCTGAGACAGAAGAGACCGAAGCAGAAGCAGAAGCAGAGGCAACCGGCGACCAGCAGGAGATTCTGGTAGCGGCAGCAGCCAGCCTTCAGTACGTTATGGAAGACAAGATTCAGCCGGCATTTGAGAAAGAGAATCCGGACATCAAGCTGAGCTTTACCTTTGACAGTTCAGGAAAGCTGCAGACCCAGATCGAAGAGGGCGCGGATGTAGACGTATTCTTCTCCGCAGCGATGAAGCAGATGAACGCGCTGGAGGACGAGGGACTGGTTGATGCAGATTCTGTCGTAGAACTTCTGGAAAATAAGATCGCCCTGATCGTTCCGAAGGATTCTACACTGGGAATTACCGGTTTTGAGGATATCACAAAGGCAGAGAAGATTGCACTCGGCGATCCGGAGAGTGTTCCGGTTGGACAGTACGCCAAGGAAGCCTTTGAGAACCTGGGTATGTGGGATGATGTAGAGGCTAAGACAAGCTTTGGTACCAACGTAACCGAGGTTTTAAGCTGGGTAGCAGCCGGAAGCGCAGATGCAGGTATCGTATACCTGACCGATGCAACCACCAGCGATCAGTTTGACCAGGTCACGGTTATCGGATATGCACTGGAAGGAAGCGTATCGAAGGTTATCTATCCGGTTGGTGTTGCAAGCGCAAGCACAAAGAAAGATGCAGCACAGAAGTTTGTAGATTATCTGGGAACCGATGATGCGCTCTCCTTCTTTGCGGAGTATGGCTTCACAGCAAATAAATAAGCCGGGAGCGAGGACTGTCTGGGATATGCAGCTGACTGGGTGAATAGAAAGCAGGACAGCGAAGGACAGACAGTGAACCATGTATGGAATAAAATCCGCCGCAGAATACAGGGTCCGTTGAAAACCAGGTGTTCTGCGGCAGTTTTTATCTCAGTCGAGAAGACTCCCACCTCTTTAGATGGCGAGTACTAGCAAATTTGTCTCAGTGGGAGTTGGGTCTCACGGACGTTCGACTTGATTCATAGGAAGGGGGGGAAGAAAGATGGACTGGTCTCCGATATGGATATCGATGAAAACAGCAACGCTGTCGATCATTATTACGTTTTTTCTAGGAGTCTGGATGGCGCGGCTGGTGGTATCGGCACGCTCTGAGAAAGTGAAAATGGTGCTGGACGGCATCCTGACGCTTCCGATGGTCCTGCCGCCGACGGTAGCAGGCTTCTTCCTGCTGATGATTTTCGGTGTAAAACGACCGCTCGGACAGCTGTTGCTGGAATTGTTTGGCGTCAAGATTGTATTTTCATGGGCGGCAACGGTGATCGCGGCGGTGGCAATCTCATTTCCGCTTATGTACCGGGCAGCGCGCGGCGCGTTTGAACAGGTCGATGTGACGCTTATCTATGCGGCTCGGACGCTGGGATTTTCCGAAAGCCGCATTTTCTGGAGGGTGATTCTGCCGTCGGCGATGCCGGGCGTCCTCAGCGGCGCGATCCTTGCCTTTGCGAGAGGACTGGGCGAGTTCGGTGCGACCGCGATGCTGGCGGGCAATATCGCCGGAAAGACGCAGACACTGCCGCTTGCCATCTATTCACAGGTGGCGGCTGGAAAAATGTCGATGGCATACCAGTATGTGTGGATCATCGTGGTGATTTCCTTCCTGGTCGTCGTGCTGATGAATGTGCTGTCGCGGCGGGATATGCGCGGACGCAGCAATCATAAAAAGAAAGATAACAGTGTGGAAGCGGGCGGTCAGGATGCAAAGGTTTCGGTGGAACTGTTTGCGGACAGGGAAGCGGATGCACAGAAGGGAGGCGCGCGATGAGCCTGCAGGCGGCAATCAAAAAGAGATTTTCCGGCTTTTCGCTGGACGTATCGCTTAACACCGATGGCGGCGTCATGGGCATTCTCGGCGCTTCCGGAAGCGGCAAGAGCATGACGCTCAAGTGTATCGCCGGAATTGAGACGCCGGACGAAGGGCGGATCGTGTTAAACGGCAGGGTGCTCTTTGATTCGGAAAAGCACATCAACCTGGCGCCGCAGAAGCGGAAAGTCGGTTATTTATTCCAAAATTATGCATTGTTTCCGAATATGACCGTAGAAACCAACATTGCAGCGGGGCTTTCGGGCAGCAAGGAGGAAAAACAGGAGGCAGTTGCCCGCATGATCCGTCTCTTTAAATTAGAAGGGCTTGAAAAAAGGTATCCGACCCAGCTTTCCGGCGGACAGCAGCAGCGTGTGGCGCTGGCGCGCATTCTCGTCTATGAGCCGGATGTGATCATGCTGGATGAACCATTTTCGGCGCTTGATTATTATCTGAAGGAACAACTGCAGTTCCAGGTGCGCGAGGTACTCCGCGGGTACACGGGCGATGTGCTGATGGTCAGCCACAGCCGGGACGAGGTCTATCGGTTCTGCGAGAAGAGCATCATCTTAAACCGCGGACAGGTGGCGATGAAGGGGGAGACGCGGACGATTTTCCAGAAGCCGGAAAATGTCACTGCGGCGCGGCTGACAGGCTGTAAAAACTTCAGCCGGATCCGGCGGATCGGCGAATATGAGGTGGAGGCGCTCGACTGGGGACTCACGTTTCAGACCGAAGAAGCGGTTGCCGCGGAGCATGCCTATATCGGCATCCGGGCGCACCAGTTTTACCCGGCGCGCGGCAGTGCGAATGAATTTACGTGCGAGTGGGGGGACACACTCTGCCAGCCATTTGAGTGGGATGTTTTGCTGCGTCCGGTGGAAAATGCAGGGGCAGCGGGTGACAAAGAAAATGCACTGGAACGCGAGGTGATCTGGTGGAAGGTAGACTATAAGCAGAGTGATTCACTAAACCAGTATCAGCGCGGAGACCGCGTCCGGCTGGGAATTGCACCGGGAGATATCATGCTTTTAAAAGAAGGTTAGAATGATAGAAAAGGGGATATGTATGGCAGATGGGAAAACAGGTGCGATCATCCTGGCGGCAGGGCGGTCGGCGCACATGGAAGAATTAAAGCCGATGCTCCGGATGGGGCAGACCACGATGATACAGAGGGAGATCGACACGATCCGGCAGGCGGGGATCTCGCCGATCGTCGTCGTGACCGGGTATCAGGCAGATGTGCTGGAACGTCATATTTCACACCGTGGTGCGGTCTGTATCCGAAACAAGCGGTATGAGACATCGCAGATGTACGGCTCAATCTGAATTGGACTGCGCCATATCCAGAAAAAAGCCGATCGGGTGCTGTTGTTCCCTGCCGACGTGCCGATGATCACGGCGGACACAATCGAGAAGATGGCGCAGGCGCCCGGAAGCATGGCAGTACCGGTCTGTCAGGGAAAAAAAGGACACCCGGTCATGCTGTCGAAGGAAGTGTTTGGACATATCTTAACGTACCGGGGCGGAAAAGGACTCCGCGGCGCAATGGATGCGTGGGGCGAAGGTGTCCGGGAGATCGAGGTTGAAGATCCGGGTGTTTTACTGGACACCAACACGAAAATGGACTACGAATCGCTGCTTGCCTACGAAAAAGACAGGCAGAAGCGCGGGGAGCTGGCATTTCGGGCGTCGATTTTGCTGAGCCGCGAGGAAGAATGCTTCAGCGCGCTGACGGCGGATTTTCTGGAGGCAGTTGCTGAGAGTGGTTCAATGCTCGGTGCCTGTCAGATCCGGGATATTTCTTACAGCAAGGGCTGGAAAATGCTCAAGATCGCGGAGGCGCAGCTGGGAATCCAGTTTTTAGAGCGCCAGACGGGCGGAAGCAAGGGCGGATTTTCTGTGCTGACGCCGGAGGGAAAGGTGTTTTTAGAAAAATTCCGCCGGATGGAAGCAGCAGTGCAGGCGGCAGCAGAAGCAGCGTTTGAGAAAATCTTTCTGGAGCCGGAAGAAGAGGAAAAGGAGGATACAGATGGAAGAGAAATTAACGCATTTTGATGAAAAGGGAAATGCGATCATGGTAGATGTAACGGAAAAGAAGATTACCAGCCGGACGGCGACGGCATCCGGCAAGATTCACGTCAATGAAGCTGTCATGAAGGCGGTTCTGGAGGGAACGGTTGCCAAGGGCGATGTGCTGGGGGTGGCGCGTGTGGCGGGAATCATGGCGGTGAAGCAGACCGCACACCTGATCCCGATGTGCCACACACTTCTCATCACGAAATGCAGCGTGGATTTTGAGGTGGATGAAAAAGAGCTGACGATCAAGGCACTTTGTACTGCTAAGCTGGAAGGAAAGACCGGCGTCGAGATGGAGGCGCTGACCGGTGTCAGCGTGGCGCTTCTGACCATTTATGATATGTGCAAGGCGATCGACAAGCGGATGGAGATCGGAGAGATACATCTCGATGCAAAATCGGGAGGAAAGAGCGGGGAATTTGTGCGATGATAGACGGATACGGCAGAACGATCGACTACGTCCGGATCTCCGTGACCGACCGATGCAACCTGCGCTGTGTGTACTGTATGCCGGAGGAAGGCGTCTGCAGCATTTCACATGAAGAGATCCTGCGGTTTGGTGAGATCGAGAGGGTCTGCCAGATTCTGGCAGAGAACGGCATTCAGAAAATCAAGCTGACCGGAGGCGAACCGCTGGTGCGCCGGAGACTGCCGGAGTTAGCAGCAGCGTTAAAACAGATTCCGGGAATCAAGAGCCTGACGATCACGACGAACGGTGTTTTATTAGAAGAAATGTACGATGCGCTGGCGGACGCGGGGGTTGATTCAGTCACGATCAGCCTGGATACGCTGGATGCGTCGGTGTACCGGCAGCTCACACGCCGGGATGAGCTCGAAGCGGTCAGACGCGGTCTTCGGACGGCGATTCAGAAAGGCAGGATGCAGATCAAGATAAATTGTGTGCCGGTGCTTGGGATCGAGGAGCAAAAGCTTTTAGAGGTGGCGGAACTGGCGAAAAACCATAACGTGCACGTGCGTTTCATCGAAATGATGCCGATCGGCATGGGGACGCAGTTTGCCTTTGTGAAAGAAGATGCGTTGAAGCATGCGCTGGAAGAGGCATTTGGAACCTTTACCCCGTGCGGGGACGTGGCAGGAAATGGCCCGTGCCATTATTTCGCAGTCCCTGGCTTTCAGGGACGGATCGGTTTTATCAGCGCGGTCAGCCATAAATTCTGTTCCGAATGCAATCGGATCCGGCTGACATCGGAAGGATTCTTAAAGACCTGTCTCCAGTATGACAATGGGGTGGAATTAAAGACCATTCTGCGCGGCGGCGGTACCGATGAAGACCTGCGCCGGGCGATCGGACAGGCGCTTGCGGAAAAGCCGAAGGGACATAATTTTGAGAAAAAGACGGAATTTACGGATCGGGAACACCGGGGAATGTCCCAGATAGGCGGATAAGCAGGGTGTTTGTGAGAGTTATGATTATGGTTTCTGCGGTGAAAGTGTGAGCCGGCGGAATGTTACAAGTGAAATATCGTATATGAAATATGAAATCGGAAAATTTATGGATAAAGAAAAGGGGAAACAATCATGGGAAAAGTAATCGCAACGTGTACCAGTGAAATCAAAGGTGTTCAGAAGAAAAATGTCCATCAGGTCTGTCTTATCGAGGACTATGGAATCGAGGGTGACGCCCATGCGGGCAAATGGCACCGTCAGGTCAGCCTTCTTTCATATGACCGGATTCAGGAATTCCGCGCGCGCGGTGCAAAGGTCGAGGACGGCGCATTCGGCGAAAATCTGGTCGTGGAAGGAATCGATTTCAAGACGCTCCCGATCGGGACAAAATTTAAATGCAACGATGTCGTGCTGGAATTGACACAGATCGGAAAAGAATGCCACCATGGGTGTGCGATCTTCCAGGCGATGGGCGACTGCATCATGCCGCGCGAGGGCGTATTTACAAAGGTGCTGCACGGCGGCGTGATCAAAGAGGGAGATAATCTGGAGATTCTGGAAGAAGCGTAGGAAAGAGATCAAAGAGAGGTGGGAAACCAATGAGAGCAGCAATTATTACATCCAGTGACTCCGGGTACGCGGGAAAACGGGAGGACGTGAGTGGTCCGGTAATCGCAGAAATGGTGAGAGAGGCTGGTTATGAGGTGGTCTGGCAGAAGGTGCTGCCGGACGACCAGGCGATGTTGGAAGAGGCGATGAAGGAGATCTGCGATGAGGGAAAGGCCGATCTGCTCTTAACAACGGGCGGAACGGGATTTTCTCCGCGCGACGTGATGCCGGAGGCGACGCTGGCGGTCGCGGAACGGATGGTTCCGGGTATCCCGGAGGCGATGCGGGCATACAGCTTACAATTTACAAAGCGGACGATGTTAAGCCGAGCGGCAAGCGGGATCCGTAAACGCACGCTGATCGTCAACCTGCCGGGCAGTCCGAAGGCGGTGCGGGAGTGTCTGGAGTACATTCTGCCGCAGCTGGATCATGGATTAAAAATCCTTTTGGGGCTTGATGGGGAGTGTGCTAGAAAGTAGGGAAAGCAGCAAAAACGAAGATGGAAAAACAGATATAATATATAAGACGATGTATGCTAATAGCGAGGACTTTCAAGTCCTCGCTATTTCAACGATGGTCAGCTCATTTGTGGCAGAATGGAATGACCACAAGAAATCTACTCCATTCAGTCATGAATGTTCAGTTCAGGAATTACTTACTCGATGCGGAGCATCCGATAGCCGATTCCGATGTGTGTTTGTATGTATTGCTGCCCGTCTTTTCCGCGTTCCAGCTTTTTGCGCAGGGTCGCCATGAACACCCGCAGAGAAGCGATATCGTTTTCCCAACTGCTGCCCCAAATCTGCTGCGTGATATAGGTGTGTGTCAGAACCTTACCAACATTTTTGGAGAGCAGGCACAGCAGCTTGTATTCGATGGGTGTCAGGTGCAGCTCTGTGCCGTCAAGATATGCGCAGCCTGCCGCATAGTCGATTTTCAGTGCACCATTCGTAAAAATCGGAGAATCCTGCACGGAGTCTGTTTTCATCATCGACAGTCTCCGCTGCGTCACCCGCAGTCGTGCCAACAGTTCGTCCACGGAAAAAGGCTTCGTTAGATAATCATCCGCCCCAGCATCCAGTGCCCCGATTTTATCGGAATCCTCTGTTCTGGCGCTGATCACAATGATCGGCATATTCGACCACGACCGGATTTTTTGGATGACTTCCACGCCGTCCATATCCGACAGCCCCAGATCAAGCAGTACAATGTCCGGGTTGTGAGATAGCGCTTCCATCACGGCACTTGCGCCGTTTTGCGCCGAAAGATATCTATATTCGTGAGTTTTTAGTGTCATCGTTATTAAATTTCGCACCGGGATATCATCTTCTACAACGAGGATGAGCGGCTTATTCATTTAAGTTCACCTCACTAAGTGGTATTGTAAAGGAAAAGATGCAGCCATGCGGCGAATTGTCTTTCAACGTCATTTCACCATGATGTGCATGGACAATAGTTTGACAGAGCGTAAGTCCTAGTCCAAGACTTCGGCGGCTGTCGCCAATTGGATTGCCCCCAGTAAAGAACATTTCAAAAACACGTTCCTTCAGTTCATTCGGAATACCGGGACCGTTATCGCTGACACATATTTCAGCCATATTTTCTCGCGGGATTGCCGTGATCCGGATGTTCGAGCCAACTGGAGTATATTTGACTGCGTTATTCACCAGATTGATGAGTACCTGCATGATGAGTCCTGCGTCCATCCGTGCCAGCAACAGTACGTCTCCGCAATCTACTGCGATGTGATGTTCTGCCGCTCTTCGGTCAATATGCCTGAGTGCTTCCGATATGATGTCATCCACGACCTGATCAGAAAGGTGCAGCTTTACGCTGCCGTCTACAATTTTCGTAATGGAAAGCAAGTTCTCAACCAGTCCCGTCAGCCATTGTGCATCGTCATAAATGTCCGTAAAAATCTGTTTCCGTGTCTGCTCATCCAACACGTCATAGCTGTGCAGCAGCGTATCTGCGTTGCCGGAAATCGAGGTCAGTGGTGTCCTGAGATCATGAGAAATCGAACGCAAAAGATTGGCGCGAAGCTGTTCGTTCTTTGCAAGAACGGCAGCTTCTTCCTTTTCTCTGGCATTTCGCAGGTTATCCAGCGCCAGAGAGCACTCGCCGAGGATGGAGAACAGAACGCTGGATGTAAATGCGTCAGGCTGCGTTTGCTTTTCCATCGGAATCCCGACAACACCGTAAATCTGCTGCCCGGTACGGATGGCAAGATACAGCCGTTTTGCTTTTGGAAAGTTTTGCGTCGTTGCTCCGGCGCGCTTGCGGTTTTGCCAGACCCATTGAACCACGTTCTGTTCCCGGTCGGTATCTGGGATGCTGTATGGACTACTTCCGTCAGCCGGATAAATGTTCCCATCCAGCAGAGCGTTGCCTTGTGCCGGGTAAATCAGAACGTCTCGCTGCATGAGCTTTTGTATCTGCGTCGCGGTCATCCGATAGACCTCCTCCGGCGTTTCCGCTTTTTGGAGCTGTCTGTTCATATCAAAAAGGAGCTTCGTGCGATAAGCGTCCCGTGCGGATAGCTGTGCGTGGGCTTTGAGCTTGGCCGCAAGTGTACTTGTCAAAAGTGCAGCCGCGAACATGACGGCAAAGGTTATCGGGTATTTGCTGCCATAGGCTGCCAAAGACAGCCGGGGCTCCGTCAGAAAATAATTGAACAGGAGGACACTCAAAAAAGCGGACAGCACACCGCAGGTATATCCGCTGGTAAAAGTGGAAGTCAGAAGCACACCCAGCAGGTAAACCATGATGATATTGTCATTTGCAAAGCTGAGCCGCAGAAAAATCCATCCGATGACCGTCGTAACTGCCAGAATTCCGATGGTCAGAAGTAGTTCCCGGGCGGTCGGAAACGCCGGGCGGATAGTAAGCGGCTGATTTCTGCGGCAGCTCTTATAGGCTTCCACATCCGGAATAATATAAATATCTACCTCCGGTGCAAGCGTAATGAGCTGTTCTGTCAGCGTCGATTCGCTCCAGAAATGCCGCCGCTGTACGCCGCTTCGCCCAATCACAATTTTGGTCACATCAGAGAGCCGCACATATTCCGCGATCTGTGTCGCCACATCTTCACCATGCGTTGTGACAATTTCTGCGCCAAGCTGCTGCCCCAGACGCATATTCGCCTGCAAACGGACGGTATCTTCCGCGTTCATATCAGCGTCTCCGGGGGTCTGCACGTAAAGTGCGGTAAGACTGGCGCAAAATGCCTGTGCCATTTTCCCTGCCATTCGTACAATGCGTTCATTGGATGGAGACGAGGACAGGCACACAAGAATATGCTCTTTTGGCATTTCGCTTCCTTTATTCTGCATATTTTCACCCCCTCTTAAACAATATTATAGCACCAAAATGTGGAGGTTTCTACTGCGCCCAATCGGATTCGTTGTCCGGAAAAGAAATTTGCTCTGAATCATAGATCACGATTTCTACATGGGCATGACTATTGCGAAATCGGGAAAACGTTTCCTCAAGTTCGTCAGGAGAAATATTTCCGACCAGATGCACGCACGGTTCAGCCTGCTGTTGTTCGGATGATTCTTTGATGTGCTTCTGATTTTCGTCCAGAAAGCGATCCAGCCGTTTCATCAAAAACCAGCCGAACAGGAACATTAGCGCTGTCCCAGCGATCAAAACGCTATCTTCCATATACACTCACCGTCCGTTCAGATTCGGAAGCACTTTTGAAGCGCTTTGTATTCGCCCAACGCTAAAATCGTTATTTCCCCGGATAGCACCGTATCCGGCGTAATGGAAACGTCGGTTTTTCCAGAGTGTTTGATGCCGAGAATGTTAATGCCATATTTTCTGCGAATATTTAGTTCGCCAACGCTTTTGCCGATCCACCCTGCCGGAACTTCTACTTCAAAAATGGCGTGATGCTCGTCGATCTCTATGTAGTCGAAAATATGGTCGGCAGTGTATCGGATCGCTGCCCATTTTGCCACCTGTTTTTCCGGGTAGACTACCTGGTCGGCACCGTTGCGAAGCAGAAACTTTGCCTGCACATCACGCTCGGCACGCGACACCACGCACTTCGCCCCCAGCTCTTTCAGCAGCGAGGTGGTTTCCAGCGAGTTCTGAAAGTTACCGCTGATGGTTACGATGCAGACATCAAAATTTCCGATGCCAAGAGAGCGAAGAAACTCCGCGTTTGTACTGTCGCCAATTTGTGCATTGGTAACATATGGCAGCACATCATTGATTCGTTCCTCGTTTGTATCGACCGCCATGACCTGATGCCCCAGCTGAGAAAGCTGTACTGCAATATGCCGTCCGAAGCGGCCTGTGCCAATCAATAGAATGTTTTTCATGTGAAAAGACTCCTTATCCAATCGTGATTTTTTCCTGCGGCAGCTTTGCATTCCCTACTTTTTTGCTGGAGAATGTCGCATAAATGAGGGTAAGACCGCCGACTCTGCCCAGATACATGAGCGTGATCAACACCATTTGCGATGGAATGTGCAGCTGCGGTGTAATACCAAGTGTCAATCCCACCGTCCCGACCGCCGATGCCGTTTCATACAGGCAGGCAGACAGCGGAAGATTTTCATATGCGCTGATAAAGACAGCACCGACAAAGAACAGCATCAAGTACATCGTCAGAATGGTCGCGGCGGTCTTGACGGAGCTGCAATCGACTCTGCGTCCGAAAAATTGGGCACTATCGCGCTGGCGGAAGGTTGCAGTGGCATTGGCAAGCAGAACCGCCAGTGTCGTTGTTTTCATGCCGCCTGCTGTAGAACCTGGAGAACCGCCGATGAGCATCAAAAGGATTATTACGCCCTGTGATGCATCGGACATCGTGGAAAGATTTACCGTGTTGAAGCCCGCTGTCCTCGGCGTGACAGACTGAAAAAAGGATGCCAGCAGCCGGTTTCCGGCGGGAAGCGTGGAAAAGTCTGAAAAGAAGAAAAACATAGCAGGCAGAAAAATTAAAAAACCTGTCGTGACCAGAATCACCTTGCTCTGCATTCGGTAGCGATGAAACCGCCACTTGTTTTCAAAGATGTCATCCCACGTCAGAAATCCAATACCGCCGATCACGATCAGCAGCATAATCGTGATATTGATTACCGGGCTGTCCGCGTAGCCGGTAAGAGATGGATAGCGGTTGCTTTCTGTCCCAAGAATGTCAAACCCGGCATTGCAAAAAGCGGATATGGAATGAAATACCGCCATCCAGATGCCGCGCCATCCATAGTCCCGGCAGAATACCGGCAGCACGGCAAGCGCTCCCAGCAGCTCAATCAGAAACGTCCCTCGCAGGATGAAGCGTGTCAGACGGACGATTCCGCCGACCTTTGGTGCTGAAATTGCATCCTGCATGGTGCTGCGCTGCATCAGAGAGATTTTTCGCCCGGACAACAGCGCAAACGATGCTGCTACGGTTACGACACCAAGACCACCAATTTGGATCAGTGCCAGAATAACCGCCTGCCCAAAGGTTGACCAGTAGCTGCCAGTATCCTGTACTACAAGCCCTGTCACGCAGACGGCAGAGGTCGCAGTAAACAGCGTTTCATTGAATGGAGTTACATTCTCTCCAGTTGTGGAGATCGGCAGCATCAGCAATAGCGCTCCGAGTAAAATGACCCCGGCAAAACCTAATGTGATAATTTGAAAAGACGAAAGACGGCGCTTTCGTCGAATAAGCTCTTCCGGCATAAAGGCAGCTCCTTATTTTTGTGATGGTCATATTATACAGCTGGAGATTTTAAGAGCGGATAAGGGAGATTTAACGATGTATTAAGATTGAATAAAGATGAGGAGATTGCTTGTGCAGATTGGGCAAGATGGTTTATTTCAATCGCTTTATTTGCAGAAGTGGGCTGCGAAGGTTGAGGGAGGAATTACGATGAAAACCCGGAAAAGTGCGCCGAGATATGAGTAGGATGCTGGAAAATATGTGTTTTTGGTTGTATACTGTGTATGTGAATAAAATCGGGGGAGTAACTATCAGAAAAGTTCGCTCGGAATCGTCTGGAAAAATTTCGGGTAAACGGAGAGGAGAAAGAGAGGGTAGAAGTTTATGAAACTGGGATTTATTGGAACGGGAATCATTACGACGTCCGTCGTGACTGGATTCTGCGAGAGCGGAATGGAGAATCTGCAGATCGTTGTATCGCCGAGAAATAAAGAACGGGCGCAGATGCTGCATGAGAAATACCCGGAGATCGTGTCGGTCGCGGCGGATAACCAGGAAGTTGTGGACCGGTCGGACTGGGTCTTTGCGGCGCTCCTTCCGCAGGCGGAGGAAGATATCTTAAAACCGCTTCATATCGGACCGGAGAAGAAGTTTATCAATCTGGTTGCAACGCTGAGCTTAAAGCGCATTGAGGAAATGTTTGGACAGAGAGAGATTCTGGCGGATGTTGTGCCTCTGACCTTCGCGGCGAACCGCTTCGGACCGGTGGTGATTTACCCGGATATCCCGGAGGTAGTCGATCTGATGAGTCACGTCGGCAAGCCGGTTCCGGTCGATACGCCGAAGCAGATCGCGATCCTTAGGAGCACGACGGGTCTGATGAGCGCTTACTATATGCTTCTGACCGTCATTATCCAGTGGTGTGAGAGAAACGGGCTGGATGAGCCATCCGCACGGGCATACATCACCGAATTTACTGGGGCGCTGTCCCGCAAGGCAGCGACGTGGGACGGGGAGCTGGAAGACCTTGCCAGAGAAATGACACCGGGAGGACTGAACTGGATGGCGCTGACGCATCTGGAGGAAAAGGATGCGTATACGCCTTGGACGGAGATTCTGGGGCCGATTTTGGAGAAGGTTATAAAAGAATAGAGTCGAGGTGGAAAACTCGGGGCGCACATTTCTCACGCCCCGAGTTTTTCTTTTGATTAAAGTGTGAGTATTCTAAAAAAGTAGTTGCTTTTTTTAAGAAGGAATGATAGTATATAGAAAACACTTTAGCACGCTACCATGATAGCAAGATAAATAAAAGTGATGGGAGCTATAACGGCAGGATATAGACGAGCGGGTGATTGTCCGGCGGATTTTGTTGAGGCGGGGCGGTTGCGGCGGCGGTTGAGGGGAGATAGAGCATGAATTTAGAGATTCAGAGCCTTCGGAGGGCGGAGACGGCGACGCTTCGGCTGAGAGGTCTTTATGAGAGCTATGGATACCGCAAGTACCGGATGGGGCGGTTTGAGGAATACAGCCTGTATGCAGCGAATAAGAGCTTCCTGTTAGGCGAAAATGTACCGACGTTTACGGATCTGGACGGACGCCTGATGGCTCTCAAGCCGGACGTGACGCTGAGCATCGCGAAGAACACCAAGGCAGATAAAAATACGTGCGAGAAGGTCTATTATCTGGAGAGTGTGTACCGTGAGAGCAAGGAAAGCCACACTTACAAAGAGATCAGCCAGATGGGACTGGAGTGCATGGGCGGCGTGGATGACTGCGTGATCGCGGAGGTGCTGGCGCTGGCGCTCAAGAGTCTGGCGGATTTTGAGACGGACTATGTGCTCAAGATTTCCAACATGGATTTCGTGGTGGGACTGATGGAAGAGCTTCCGGTCAATGCCGATCAGAAAGATATCATTTTAGGGCTGATCCGGACGAAAAACCGCAGCGGGCTGGAAAAACTGTGCGCGGATCTGGCACTGCCGGAGGGCGATACAGAGAAATTGATGAAGGTTTCCGGGCTGTACGGAGAGTTTGGGCGTGTGCTGGCAGAGGCAGGTGCGATCGCGGATACGCCGAAAATGAAGGAGGCGGTTGCACTTTTATCCCGCCTGTATGAGGTTCTGGAGGCGATGGGACTGGGCGGACAGCTTGACAAGGTGCGGCTGGACTTCTCGATGATCAATGACATTGAATATTATAACGGTATTATTTTCCAGGGATTTTTAGACGGTCTGGCACGCCAGGTTCTTTCCGGCGGCCAGTACGACGGCATGATGGCAAAATTAGGAAAGAAAGCCGATGCGATTGGATTTGCCATCTATTTAAAAGAGCTGGAACGCCTGCCGGAAAAGAGCATCCGCTACGATGTCGATGCGCTGGTGCTCTATGAGCCGGATGTCGATGTAGTGCGCCTGTGCCAGGCAGTTGAAAGCCTGCGCCGTCAGGGACTGCGTGTGCGGGTGGAGAAAGCTGTGCCGGAGGATCTGCGTTACTGCTATCTGTACCGGTATGACGGACGTCTTTCCCTGGAAGAGGACCGGGAAACTGCCTTTCAGGAGAATGGAAAGGAGGGCGCGAGATGTTAAACATAGCACTGCCGAAGGGAAGACTGGGCGATCAGGTGTATGAGCTTCTGGCGTCGGTCGGATATGACTGCAAGAGTATTTACGATGAAAATAGAAAACTGGTGTTTGAGAACCCACAGACGGGTGTCCGCTACCTGCTCGTAAAGCCGAGTGATGTGGCAATCTACGTCGAGCACCATGCGGCAGACGTCGGAATCGTCGGAAAAGATATTCTGATGGAGAGCAACCCGGATGTATACGAGCTTCTCGATCTGGGACTTGGAAAATGCCGGATGTGCGTGGCTGGAAAAGAGGATTACGTCGAGGACAAAGACCGACCGGTGCGCGTGGCAACGAAATTTACGAATATTGCGAAAGAGCATTACGCGAAGCTGGGACGCGATATTGATATTATCAAATTAAACGGAAGCATTGAGCTGGCGCCGATTCTGGGACTTTCGGACGTCATCGTGGATATTGTAGAGTCGGGCAGCACGATCCGTGAAAATCACCTGAAAGTGCTGGAAGAGTTCCTGCCGATCAGCGCCCGTTTCATCGCTAACAAGAGCAGCTTTGAGTTTAAAAACAAGCAGATCACCGAGATGGCGGAGAAGCTGAAGGGCGCGGTGGAAGCACACCAGAAGAAAAAGGAACAGGAAAAGAAAGAAAAAGAAGCGAAAGAGAAAGCGGAGAAAGAAACCGCAGCAGAAGATAAAAAGGAGGCGTAGGCAGATATGAGCCGTTTTTTGAGCAAAGCAAGCGAATCACTTCTTCCGTATACACCGGGTGAGCAGCCGCAGGGACGGAAATTTATCAAGCTGAACACAAACGAATGCCCGTATCTGCCGAGTCCGAAGGTTGCGGAGGCGATTCTGGCGGGGTATGAGGAAAATTCTTCTAAAATTATGCCGCTGGAACTTGCAAATTTACGCCTTTATTCGGATCCGGAAGAGCGCGTCCTCATCGAGGCGATCGCCGACCACTACGGCGTGGGAACAAACCAGGTCATCGCGGGCAATGGTTCCGACGAGATTTTAGGTTTTGCATTCCGGGCATTCTGCGACCAGAACGCGCCGCTGCAGTTCGCGGATCTGACGTATGGCTTTTATCCGGCACTCTGCGGGCTCTATGGAATCCCATTCAAGGTAGTTCCGCTGGAGGAAGATTTTACCTTAAATATCGAACCGTATAAAAATTGCGGAAATAATGTGATCATCGCCAATCCAAATGCCCCGACAGGCATGAACCTGCCGCTTTCTGCGATTGAGGAAGTAGCGGCGTCCAACCCGGACCGCGTTGTGATGGTGGATGAGGCGTATGTGGATTTCGGCGGCGAATCGTGTGTATCACTGCTTCCGAAATACGAAAATCTGGTGATTATCCAGACCTTTTCCAAATCCCGCAGCTTAGCCGGCGCGCGCGTCGGATTTGCCATCGCAAACCCGGAACTTATCGCGGATATGAACCGGATCAAATACAGTTTTAACCCGTACAACGTCAACCGCCTGTCGATTCTGGCTGGCGCGGCGGCGATGCGCGACTGGGACTACACGAAAGAATGTACCGGGCGCATCTGCAAAACGCGTGAAAAAACGACCGAGGCGCTCCGGGCACTTGGATTTACTGTGCTGGATTCGAAGACCAACTTCATTTTTGCCAAGAGCGGCGATATGCCGGGAAAAGTCTATTTTGACGGACTGCGCGAGGCAGGAATCCTGGTAAGACGCTGGGACAGCGAGCGGATCAAAGATTACGTCCGCATTTCCATCGGATCCGAGGAAGAGATGGAAACGTTTGTTGAGGAGACGAAGAAGATGGTGGAAGCGGCGAGAAGTGCAGTTGTAAGATAGGCTGGAATTCAATAGGTTCACGCATTTACTGTGGGAACCGTATGAAAATGCTGGCAGCATGGTTTTTGTAGATGGGGCAGCTGTGAATAAGAAAGGAAGGCTGGCAGAAATGTCAAGAGAACGCAAGATTTCATTAGAACGAAACACGGCAGAGACGAAAATCAGCCTGTCGATTGATTTAGATGGAACGGGAAAATATCAGGTCGATACGGGCTGCGGATTTTTAAACCATATGCTGGAGCTCTTTGCCAGACATGGACGGTTTGACCTCACATTGAAATGTGACGGAGATACGCAGGTCGATTACCATCATACGACAGAGGACATCGGAATCGCCATGGGACAGGCAATTTTAGAGGCGCTGGGTGATAAAAAGGGCATCCGCCGTTATGGCAGTTTCCTGCTTCCGATGGATGAAACACTGGTAATGACGGCGCTCGATTTAAGCGGACGTTCCTATCTGGTCATGGATGTGGAGATTCCGACCGAAAAAGTGGGCGATTTTGATACCGAGCTTGTAAAGGAATTTATGATTGCACTGTCCTCCAACAGCCGGATGACGCTGCATTTTAAAATGTTCCACGGCGAAAACAGCCACCATATCATCGAGGCGATGTTCAAGGGACTGGGACGCGCGCTCGGCGAGGCGGTGTCGATTGACGAGAAGTACCGGGACGAGATTCCATCGACAAAAGGGGTATTATGATCTAAGATAAAAGTAAGTATAACAAATCTATTTAATGGGTTTATAATGATTCAGCAGGTTCCTGCGTTGACTGCGGGAATATACATGAATTGATATAGGAGGCTGCAAATGATAACAATTATTGACTACGGCGTGGGAAATCTGTTTTCCCTCAGTTCCTCCCTCAGTTACCTGGGACTGGAAAATAAAGTCAGCCGCGATCCGGAAGATTTAAGAAAAGCGGATCACATCATTTTACCGGGCGTCGGCGCGTATGGTGATGCGATTGCGAAACTGCGCGGATCCGGAATGGCAGAGCCGCTGCTGGATGAAGCAAAAGCGGGCAAACCGATCATGGGAATCTGCCTCGGAATGCAGCTTCTCTTTGATAAAAGCTATGAATACGGCGAGCATCAGGGTCTGGGACTGATTCCGGGCGTGATGGCAGACTTAAAAGAAGACATTCCGGCAAACCTAAAAGTGCCGCACATGGGCTGGAACAGCCTGCATCTGACGGAAAAAGGAAAGAAGCATCCACTGTTTAAATACAGCAAAGAGGGCGATTACGTCTACTTTGTCCACAGCTTCTATGGAAAAGATTGTGATGAGAGTCTGCTGGCAACCTCGGAGTACGGCATTCCGGTCACGGCGTCCGCGGCAAATGAAAATGTCATGGGCTGCCAGTTCCATCCGGAGAAGAGCGGGGAAGTAGGACTGCGGATTCTGAAGGCGTTTTCGGAGATATAATTAATAGAAAAACAAGAAAGGTAACTGTTTTTTCAGGCTTGTAGATTGGATTTAAACAGTTATGGAGAGGAAACGGACATGGAGCTATTTCCGGCGATTGATTTGCGGGACGGCAAGGCGGTGCGCCTGGTGCAGGGCGATTATAACCAGATGACAGTATTCAGCGACCGGCCGGAAGAGGTGGCGCTGGGATTCAAGGAGCAGGGCGCGAAAAACCTGCACGTGGTCGATCTGGACGGCGCGAAAGACGCGGCGCTGGCAAATTTTGACACGATAGAGAAGCTGATTAAGACAACGGGATTATTTGTAGAAGTCGGCGGCGGCATCCGCAACGAGGCATCCATCGACAAATACCTGTCGCTCGGAGCCGGACGCGTGATTCTCGGCACGGTGGCGGTCACAAATTATCCATTTGTCGAAGAAATGGTCCGCAAATACGGCGATAAAATTGCAGTCGGTGTGGACGCGAAGGACGGTTTTGTGGCGACTCACGGGTGGCTTGAGACGAGCGAGGTAAGAGGCGTTGATTTCTGCCGCCGCCGGCGCGATACGGGAGTGAAAACGGTCATTTACACCGATATTTCCCGCGATGGAAAGATGCAGGGAACGAACCTGGAGCTTTATAAAGAATTATCGCAGATTGAAGGGCTGGATATCGTGGCGTCCGGTGGAATCAGCAGCCTCAAGGAGATTGAGATCTTGAAAAATGAGGTGTATGGTGCGATTTTAGGAAAAGCGCTGTATCTGGGTGCGATTGATTTAAAGGAAGCACTGAAATATTCCGTTTAGGAGAAGCGCCGTATAAAAAGAGGCAAAAAAATCATTCGAATCATTCGAATCGTTCGAATGAATAATCAGAAAAAGAAATCAGGAGGAAACGGCATGATTTCAAAACGTATTATTCCGTGTCTGGATGTAAAGAATGGGCGTGTCGTGAAAGGCGTCAACTTCGAGGGAATCCAGGATGTGGCGGATCCGGTCGAGATGGCAGAATTTTACAACCAGAGTGGCGCGGACGAGCTGGTATTTTATGATATTACGGCAAGTGTAGAAGGAAGAAAAATCTTTACCGACATCCTGACTGAGGCGGCAAAACGGGTTTTCATCCCGCTGACGGTCGGCGGCGGCATCAGCACGCTGGATGATTTCGACCGCGTTTTAAAATGCGGCGCGGACAAGGTCAGCGTCAACAGCGGCGCGATCAAAAATCCGGAGCTTATTACCGAGGCGGCACACCGCTACGGCGATCAGTGTGTGGTGCTTTCGATGGATGTCAAACGTGTTGGAGACGAATATCACGTATTTAAGCAGGGCGGGCGTGTCGATACAGGTATTGATGCGCTGGAATGGGCAGAATCCGGCGTCAGACGCGGCGCAGGCGAGCTGGTGGTCAACAGTATCGATACCGACGGCGTGAAGCAGGGATTTGATATTCCGATGCTTTTGGAGATCGCGAAGCGTGTCGATGTGCCGATTATTGCATCGGGAGGCGCGGGAAAGAAAGAAGACTTTTTAGACCTCTTCCAGTATCCGCAGATCGACGCGGGACTGGCGGCGAGTATTTTCCACCGGAAGGAAGTAAATATTAAGGAACTCAAGCAGTATTTGGCGGAGAATGGGGTGGAGATGCGGTTGATCTAAATCATCCTAAATTGCGAAGGGAGTGAGAAGTTTGAGGGCGGTGCTTTTTCGTGAGAGGGACGGAAAACAGGCATCCAGAAACTTCCGAAAAACGCTTTCGCTCTTGCGCCTACGCAGCGGTGCTAAGTTCGAAAAGACCTCACTAAGCACCGGCGTATGCGATGTTTTCTACAGTTTTTGGACGCCTGTTTTCCTGAGGATTTCGGAGGAGAGCGTCGGCGCTGCGCTGATCGTACGAAAACATGAGCCAGCAGGCAATTTTTAATGGGATTTTGCGCGTGACTGTGAAGGTACTGAACAGTTACGATGTAATTAAAATTTTATGTGGTAAGGCAGGATAAAAATATGAGTGAGAATATCAACGAGATTGCAGGCGTAGAGCCGTCGTTTAAGATTGATGAGTTAAAGTTTAATGAGAAAGGTCTGATTCCGGCGATTGTGCAGGATCATTATAGCAAGAAGGTTCTGATGATGGCTTGGATGAATAGGGAGAGTCTGGAGATCAGCCTTCGGGAGAAGAAAACCTGTTTTTACAGCCGCAGCCGTCAGGAGCTCTGGAGAAAGGGTGAGACGAGCGGGAATGTGCAGCATATTTCCAGTATTTATGCGGACTGCGATAAGGACACCTTGATTGTCGAGGTGGTCAAGGAAGGTCCGGCGTGCCATACGGGCGCAGAGAGCTGCTTCTTTGAGCCGGTTTACCAGAACGAGGAGATCACGCCGTTTTCCTATGAGGGACTTTACGACCTCATTATGGGACGTAAGACGAATCCGAAGGAAGGAAGCTATACGACTTACCTGTTTGATAAAGGTCTGGACAAGATTCTGAAGAAAGTCGGCGAGGAGTGTACCGAGGTTATCATCGCGGCAGCGAAGAAAGACAAGGACGAAACGATCTACGAGCTGGCAGATCTGTGTTACCATGCCATGGTTCTGATGGCAGACGCGGGCATCAGTGTAGAGGATGTGACGAAAGAGCTGGCGAAGCGGCATGTGGTGGATCATAAGGTGAAGCAGGAGTATATGCGGTAGAAAGCTCTTTTAAGTTTTTGGAGAGTGACGAATATAGTAGAAGGTAAGAATGGGCTATTGCGGATGCAGGTGTTTGCAATAGCCTATTTTTATACGAAAATTATATATATTAAGTGTATGGAATGCCTGGAGAATCAGGTTAAAAATAGGAGTGCAGAAGGAAAAAATGAAATTTGTGAAACAGCAAATGACAACAGATGCTGTTTCGCAAAATATAAGAAAAATGATATGGTCTTTTTTAATGATATGTGCACTCAATTTTAAATTTACAATGTAAAAAACATAGTTTTTACGAGAATGGACGTAAATAAGAATCAAATTTTGAGCACATTGAGAATCAAATTAAGTTTAAGTCTTGACGAAGTGGATGGTAGATGCTATACTAGACGTGGATTTAAGGAGGGAGATTCTCAGATGGCACAGTCGGCTGAAAAAAATATAAAGGAAAGAAGTTCACTGTATCCCATGTTTTCTATTAAAGAAATTGTGGATTTCATTAATGAAATTGTAAAAATCGGTGGAAAGCGTGTATCTATCAATACTATTGCAAGTGTTTTTGGATTTAGCGTGAAGACAAATTCCTTTCGGGCAAAGATTAGTACTGCAAAGCAGTTTGGATTGATTCGAGGTTCAAATGGAGCGGTTGAACTGACAGAACTTGCCAAGCGGATTGTCTATCCGGTTAATGAATTAGATACCAGACGCGCTATCGTAGAAAGCTTTTTATCGGCTCCGCTATATCGTAAGATCGTGGAAAGATATGAAAACCAGGCCCTTCCTAGTCAAGATAAGCTTAGTAATATACTTCTTTTAGAATACAATCTAACGAAAAGCGCTAAGGATATTGCCGCTGCGAAATTCATTGAAAATGCAGAGCAGGTAGGAATACTGAAAAACGGCATTATTCTTTTGGAATCAGATGAGAATGATATTGACTCCTTTGAGGATGAAAGTTCTTCTAAAGATTCTAAAGAGGTTAGTGAAAATAGTACCGCTGAATCCAAAGAGGAAGTTCTGACGTCGATGGAGCCGTCGGCGTATTGTTTTACAATACCAACACTTTCTGGTTCTGTGGCAAAGGTTATCATTCCCCAGAATGTGACCGAAAAAGATTTAGATTTCATCACACTTTACATTGAAAACATGTTACCCACTTTTATTTCCAACTTAAAAGAAGAGTTGGAAAAATAAAAGCAGACCACCCATAGGTGTTCTGCCTCTTGAATCTGTGTTGCAGCACAAATTCTGCCGACGAGTATGCCAGGATACGTATTTACATTTTTAAATGTATCATACTTTGTCGGGGATTTCAAGAGGAACCTTCAAAAAAGGAGGTGACCGCCTTATGGATAAGGAATATGTCTTAGTATATACTCCATATATTACTCGTAAGGGCGTGCGCATCTGGGCTTCACAATATGGCCTCAAGGTGTTCTGCCTGCGAATCCCTCGCGAAAAGTATCGCGGCTAATTGATGATCAAGATTCTATTCCGGCATAGAATCTTGATTTTTTTTGTAATTGAGAGAGACGGATAGAGTAATTATGAAACATAAAATCAATAAAATAACGGAAAAATCACAAAAATGTTGATATAAAAATCAGAAATTTGTATATTATATAAAAAGGAGATACAAAACATGTTGGTGCAATTTAAAATGAAAAACGTTCTTTCCTTTAAAGAAGAAACGATTTTTGATATGACAGCAATCAGCGATTATAAAGAGCACCGTCGAACCTGATTGATATAGATACCAAGGAAAAATTCCTGCGGGTAGCAGCTATTTATGGCGCCAATGCCAGCGGAAAGTCCAATTTCGTGTGGGCACTACAGCTTTTTCGGCGGATTGTTTCCCAATCTTTGAACAATGTTGATGACGGAGCTGAGTCCGTACTCAAAAAATGCAGTAAACCATTTTCTTTTGAAGAGAACAAAGGTAATTCAGAATTTGAGATTGTACAGATTCTGCGGGACGAGGAGTATCAGTATGGGTTTGAGTACAATTCTGAGAAGATCGTGATGGAATGGCTGTACAGAAAGAGTTTAAAGACAAACCGTAAAGTGACGATTTTTGAGAGGACGATGCAAAAAGTAAATTTAGGGGTGTACGTTAGAAAAAAATGTGAAGCTTATAAAGATCAAATTCCACCAGAGACATTATTGTTATCTTTCTTTAATAAACTCAAGTTAAAAACAGATATTTTTAAAACGGTTTATTCAGGAATTACAGATGTACTGGTTTTTATGTCGGATGACTATGAAGATACAAGGTTTTTAGATGCTCTTTTACCTAAGGTAATTGATGGAAAAAAGGAAAAGTTATTAGAGTTTCTTACCGCAATAGATATTGGAATAAAGGATATTACTTATAAAGAAAAAGAAACGCTGTTTTTTACATTTCATAAAGGGGCGGATGGGGAATTATATCCTTTGAATTTATACGATGAGTCAGAAGGTACAATCAAGAGTATCATGCTTTTTATCCATGCACATATGGCAATTATCAATGATTATGTACTGGTGATGGATGAGCTAAATGTAAAATTACATCCATTGTTGTTAAAATTTTTTATTGATTTATTTTATGATAACAATTCAATGGCTCAGCTGATTTATACTACACATGATACGACATTAATGGATAAAAAATTCTTCCGAAGGGACCAGATTTGGTTTGTACAGAAAGACGAGCTGGGACATTCGGAATTATGTGCGCTTTCGGACTTTAAGGTGCGTTCCGATGCATCATTTGAAAAGGATTATCTGGCGGGAGTATATGGAGGAATTCCATTTCTTAAGGAGTTTTCCTTGAAAGAAGGTGAGTAAGAAGAGTATGTGTCAGCTGTGTAATGGCAACCGCATGGTTTTATAAGGCAGAATTAGTGCGGTATTATGGCAATTTTCTTGTGTTTTCTGTATGGAAATGTTACAATTAAATTGGAGAGCATTTCATTTTACAGTTACAAGGGGGAGTTATTATGAAACATTTTAAAAAGTTTGGAACCGCGCTTTTATCCTGTATGATGCTGACGGCATCTTTCACAACAGTCTCAAATATGACGATGATTACAGCTGAGGCGCATCAGGGACGAACCGATGCACAAGGCGGTCATCATGACTACAAGAATAAGAGCGGTCTGGGAAGTTATCATTATCATTGTGGCGGCCATGAGGCACATCTTCATCCAAATGGAGTCTGCCCGTATAAGAATGGGGCTGTTTCGAATGGAAATACGTCCAGCCAGACGCAGACTCAGACACAGGCACAGTCCGCAGGTAATCAGAATCAGGTAGCGGAACAGATGAACACGTATCAGCCGGTGTTTGATGCAAATTATTATTATATGAATAATCCAGATTTGCAGTCGGTCATTGGCTTGGATTCGCAAAAGTTATTTGAGCATTTTTATACGTGTGGTATGGTAGAAGGACGCAGGGCATCGGAGAATTTCGATGTCAGTGTATATAAGGCAAATAACCCGGATTTGGCGGCAGTGTTTGGAGACGATTTGAAGGCTTACTATACACATTATGTGCAGAGTGGGCAGTTGGAGAACCGGGTTTGCAAATAAAAATAGGTGATGGAAGAGAAAAGCCATGCGGTTGTGTAATAAAGCCGCATGGCTTTCTATTTTCGCTTTTCTAAAACCAACTTCCGCATCCTTTGTTTCATGGAAGACCAAAACGGGGGCGGGAAAACTGTCCTGTTCTAGAGTTTAGAGAAATCTGAAAGCATATCTATAAAAGTTAAATGTCCTTGTTTCTTTTCAAAGTGATGCTTTCCGGTATGAAAAACATTTAAAGCATATATGGTTAAACCTATTTTTTTCATGGCATTGGCCTCCGAGGTAATATTTATAAATCTGTAATTTGTAAATGCTAACAAGCCAATTATAGCACTTATGTTCTGCAATGTCAACTGAGTTCGCTATCAGTCCGATATGTATTTCTAAGTAAATGTAGAATTTTGCCTTTGTACCCTTTATTTTAAATCAACTCCCGCAAGAAAAAAGCAATCTGCGATCCTCGATTTACCATATACTCCAGCACCGTCTGAGTCTTCAAAGCCAGTTCCACATCGTTCCTGAAATCCATGCGATGACGTGATACAAAAAGACCGACGTACTCTTCCATATAATACAAGGTTTGCTGATAAAGCGGTAACCGGCAGTCAGGATCACGCGTGACCAGTTTATACATCCAGTCGATTCCGTTTTCAATGTAAGGTTCCCGCCCAACGGTATAGAGCAGCCGGGAAATCGCATAGAACAGGGATTTGAGACTTCCTGATTTGTCGATAAAATCGTCAAAGAAAGCCGCTTTTCCTTCTGGAAGGAAGGCGCATCGGTGAACGCCGGATCTCCAGGGAGAATTGCCAAATAAATAGCTGATAATCACTTTGTCCAGTCCATACGGATGGCGGTCATCAAAAGAAACCTGTGGTTTGCTGCTTAATGCAAGAAGGTAAGGTTTCAGTAATTCCCATATATTCCAGAAAGCATCCGTTTTTCCACAGATATCTTGAATTCGAATAAGTTCGGTAATCAGATATTTTGAGTTATCATTCCGAATCAAATCTGCAGATTTGAAAAATGCATCGATCAGACCTGCCTGTTCTGCCTGCTCACAATGGAGCAGAACATCTGCCAGCCAGGAAACATAGTTTAATGTATATCCAGAAAGTTCCCTGCGTTCGGTGCGCAAATCCCTGTTATCTGTAAAAACAAGTTCCATGACAAGATCTTTCGTTGCATCCGCGAATTTAAATGCCTCTGCTGCTTGGGGAGAGATCAAGGAAAGAAGCGTGAAAATTGTTATATTCTGGAGCTTGGAAAAATCAAAGTCGGTTATATCAACTGAGTCTTTCGCAAGCGCACGGGCAATCACATCCTCATTCCGCTTGAAAAAGTCATCGCTGGAAAATGACTCATTTTTCAAAAGCGCGTCTTCATAAGAATCGGCGAGGAGTGAAAACAGATACAGGAAATGCCATGCAGCATTCTGGCTGTGCACCCAGATGGTTGACGCGATTCCGTTCACGATACGGCTGTTGTAACTCCAGTCATTCAGTGCCAATTTAAGAAGCAGGCACAGAGGATTTTCGTCATTTATGGCGTTTATATTATCTTCATTGCTTAAAAGAACCAGTCCAACGGCAATCGCATCGATTCCATTTCCAGCCTGAACGATTTCAAAGTGAGAAGCGTGTGCAAATAAATCAGCAATAGAGAAAATGATACATTCGCATAATGTCCGATCTTCATGTGACAATGTTTCCTTAAAATCCCGAAGTAAAACAGCACTGGTGTAAGATGCGATCGCGGTAAAGCGGTCCACGATCACAGATATATCGTCGGAAGAGAGTTCCTCATTGCGAACTTCAGCGTCCATATATGCCCAGATTTCGTTCAGCTCTGAGCAAATGGTGCAGACATTCTCATACTTTTTATATTCCCGGAATTTAACATCATGGTGGAATTTATAATCGCTCCATAACTGTAAATCCATATATTTCAGATGAGGTTCATAGGCGGCAGCGTTCTTCTGGCTTAATGCTTTCATGTCTTCTGTAAAATCAGGGAGAACCGTACAGAGTGTCTGCCCGTGCTCATTTTCCTGAACATCAACAATTTCCTGATAACGCCGTAAATCCATCCGGTAATAGGCAAATTTGTCATTGGATGACCAGGTATCGATATCGGCAGTCGCTCGGTCAATCGCCTGATACAGCGTTTGCTTCCGCAAGTCGAAGGCTTCTTTTGATAGATCGCTGGCGTTGGTTTGATACGATAAAATAACCTCTTCCAGCCGCTTTTTTCTGAAGGGAAGGCGGTTACTCTCCAGCCGTTCTTTTTCAAGAAGATCTTTTCCGGTCAACAAAAAGGAAGCGGAGGATTCGGCGGTGAATCGATGTGAATCCAGATGAAACAGCTCTTTTGTGTGAAGAAGCTCGCAGACAATCTCAAATAGTTTATCTGGATAAGCTTCTGCGGCGCTGACGATCACGGAAGTTAACATAACATTGCAGGCCTTTTGCAGGATATAGCGGCAATAATTAACAACAATATGAGTTTCTGAATGCTCGATAACCGTAAGAAGCCATTTTTCAAACCCCATCAAGAGACTAATCAGAAGATTTGGACCAACCGAAGTTCCGCGGTACATCTTCCAGAGTCGGTCAGATGCAATTTGTTCTACAGGTATATTGTTTACATAAATAGTAATGTTTGTACATTCCCCATAATCCTCATTTAAAGATGAATGTGCGTAGGAATTACCAGCTTGATTGCAAAAATCAATTAACCAATCAGTTACAAGATTTTGTTCGGCTTGCAGCAATGGGATAATTGGTGTTGCATAAGCGCTTGCGGTTTGATACCAAAAGTCCAGATGAGGATTTAAACCGAAATCTTCTTCAACATCAGGATGGGCGTAATGGGTACGAAGAGTCATATTGGAGCGAACCCACAATTTTGCCATCAGATGAAGCGCGATTTCAGGCATTGCAGCTGGAACCATTCCATAATGATAAATATCCGATACAGCACATTTTGCCAGGTCCGTATACATACGGGGAAGAGGAGGATGATTTTCATCGCCTGTTTTTTCATCTATTACCATTTGAAAAAGAGATTTTAAGGGTTCCTGAATCATCCATGCAGAATTTACCAATACATCCTGCAGCTTTTCTACCTGCCCTTTTTCAAAGGTATAACGCAGATCCTTGTCGTTGGCTATTTTTTGAAACAAAAATACCCCGATTTCTCCGGCCATGCGAGTGTTTTCTGATTTGGCATGAGCGAGGTGTTTGATCCAGGAATCCAGTACCTCGATGATGATAGAGATCAGGCTTTCATCCCAAAGAATAGTCTCTTTTTGCTCCAGCAAAAATGCAAACAAAGCCTGCCAGGCATAGCCGGATGGCTTGGAAAGGCGAAACGGAATCAGATTTCCAGTACTCCAGTATTGTTCCCAGTTCTCTGCGGCGCGGCAGCAGGTGTTGATTAAAATGGCAAGTTTTCGTAACAGCTCATAGTTGTTTGCAGCCATCTTTTGTGTCAGCTTTTGATAAACTTCTTTTAAAGATTCCGTGCTGATAACCGTTAAGAGAATCTCATCTTTCCATATCCGCTCTACCTGTTCGCAGTCGAGAAGGTGGAAAATAAGCTCCTGATGGGTTGGAACAGCGGCAAAATCAGCCAGCCATCCGCGAAATAGCTTTCGGATGCGGAGAGAAGGGTGGAAATCGGCAAAAAACTGCTCATTCAGGGTATCATGCCGGTAGCGTTCAGTAAAAATATGGCTGACAACCAACTCTTCAAATACATCATGGCTGTGCAAATATCTTCTGGCATCGTTGCTCTGGAACAGCACACCACTTTTCTCCAGCTCAGAAAGTGCCTCGGAATCATCCGCTGCGAGAATCTCATAATAATAAATCTCATTTTGAAGCATTTTCGTGGTCAAAGAAATAAGAGCCGTTTCCCTTCTGGTTGGCAGATTGTCCTTTCGCTTCCGGTTGTTACGGATGATATCATTCCAGATCTTTTCCTCAAATGCCTCACGGTTCAAAGAACGCATCGATTCATCCTCGAGGTTTTCCAGAGCCAGATATAAGCCCAGATAGAAAGGCGCACAGAGCAGATCCAGCAGTCGCTTGTCCTGTGGCAGCTGAAAACCATAGGTATGGGATAAAGTGGACAGCTTATCAGAGTCAACCGGTTCGACATGATAGGTCTGAACCTTGCTGCCGTGTAATAGGGAGTTTTGAAAAGAATCCCGGTACGCGGTTCGGAGTGTCAGAATGATTTTCCATCCAGCTGCCATAAAGCGGTTCAGGATATCCTCAAACGTTTCCTGATATTCACAAATAAAAAACTTTTCGGCCGCATCGATATAGAGCACACGTGTGTCAGCCATTTTGTATACATCGATTACTTCATCCAAATTTAATTCGCCATAACGCGTCAAAAAATTTAGAATATCATTCACATCCAGATCGGTGCTTTTAAAGGCAAGGAACGCGCAGTCACCTGTAAGTTCACTTGTAAGCTGTTTTACCAGAGCCGATTTTCCGGAACCGGCAGCTCCGTCAATGAGCAAAACGGACATAGCTGAATTTAGAAACGATCTAAGGTTCAGCTGTGTATGTTCCAGCGTAATATCGTTTTCTTTGTATCTTACACTGGTGTGAATATGATCAAATATTTCTTTTTTGTGTTTTTCAAGATTTTCACAGCAGGTCTGTACGGCAGAGTCCACCTGAAAAAACACATTGCGGCAAATGGTAAGCTGCTTATCCTGCATCAGCTGCGCTTCCAGATTGCTGGGACCCCGCCAGATAAGTTCAATGCCAAGCTCTTCAGCGGCTGCTTCCACCTTTTTCTGATAGGAGGGCCTGATATCGTCCTTTTTAGAACTGGGGGAAAACTCACGGCTGATATAGAAATAGAGTGTTGTAATACCCGGATATCTCTGTGCAGCTCCCTTGACAGCGTCGATCAGTTCTTGTTCCTTGGATGACATGGTAACACTGTCTGCATAGTATTTCGACTGGAAACCAATATAGCGATCGCCCACATGAATGGGATTTGTCTCAATATGGGGCTGGTTGAAGTAGCGGAAAATACCGTAGGGCTGCTGGAACTCATGGCAGAAGAGGTAGTATGTGAGAGATTCGAAGGCGTGTTGGGGATTGGTGGAGTATTTGTAGTTAAATGCGGTCCAGTTAACGGGAGTTTGTGGGATCATGGGTGGGGCCTCCTTTGGGTGGTGTGATAAGGGTATTGTAGCATAGGGAGAGGGGAATGGGAAATGGGAAAAGCGGAGATTTGATGGAGTTATTGAAGGAATCAATGATTATGTGGATTTTCAAACAAGTAATATTGCGGATGTAGAAAAGGAATTTCATTGTGCAGTTGACGATTATCTTATATTTTGTAGTGAAGTTGAAAAGGAACCTGAAAAGGAATATAAAGGCACTTTTAATGTCAGGATTAAGCCAGAATTACATAAAAAACTGGCTTTTAAAGCGTTAGAAGATGGCGATTCTTTAAATAAAGCGGTAGAAAACGCAATTGCTGTTTATTTATCGGATGGCAGAGCAAATGATATAAATAAAGATATAAAAGAACTTGTGAAAATGAGATAAAAGAAAGCAATATTAATAATGCACAAAAATACCCAAACAAGATTATAGACTTTAAAAATTCTACTAGCATAAAGAAGGGATAGAAATGACAATGTTTAATGAATACTTTACTGGAAATTGTTCTATTTCGCAAGAAAATGTTAAGTATGAAAAGATAAATGAATTTGGGGGGAAATCAAATATATAATCGAATAGTAATCTCTTGCAAATAAAAAGAAGTTTATGTGTTAAAAAGGAGTATTGTAATGGCGGCTAATAAGAAAAATAATATTAATGTTGATAGACCAATAATTCAATCAAGTGGATACAATGGAAGTGAGCCTGTTCGTATTTGTCCGAATTGTAATAAGCCAAAACCAATCAGCGAATTTGGTTTCCGTAAAATGGGAAATGGTCAAATTAGAAACCAGTCCTGGTGCAAAGACTGTAGATAAAGCGGGGTGAAAACTCCGCTTTTATCTTATTAAATTAATTTAAGAATTTCCTAAACATTCCTTCCCACAAACTTCTATTGAATCCCCCCACAAACCGTAGTATAATAAACTAGACTTCGCATAGGCACAAATCCTCTAAAATCAGAGTGTGCCGGATGCGGACGCATGAAAGCGCGTTAAGAGACGCAGAATAAGAATCAAAAGCACGTGGAGTAAGCTGCCTGTGATCAATGTCATGGTCAGATGAAAGATGGAACATAGGATGGATCGAGATCGTATCCGGGCAGCCAGAGGGCGGCTCCGGGATGGCGAAGCATACCCATTGTGCACCTGAAAGTAGGGAAAATGCAAAGGAGAGTGCGATATGTGGTATGTGATCCAGACACAGACAGGCAGGGAACAGGAGCTGACAGAATGCATCGAACGCGTTTTGAAAGGAAATGGATACCGAGCCTGTTTTGTGATCGAGCAGGAATGCGTCTGGCGCAATGCCGGGGAACTTTTGGAATACCATAAACCGCTCTTTCCATCCTATGTCATCGCGGACACCGACACGCCGGAGGAATTCTTTCTGGCGTTAAAGCGGGTCCCGAAGCTTTCCAAACTCCTGCGGACGGACTGTGAATTCTGGGAGATCCAGGAGGAAGAAAAGAAATTACTTTGCCAGATGATGGAGTTGGATGAATGTCTTGTCCGCCGCTCCTTTGTCACCCTTGACGAAGACGGCAACATCCTAACCGCCCAGGGACCATTATCCTTCTTCCAGGACAAGATTGTACGCAAGCGCATCCGTAAGCGGATCGTGACGGTCGAGGTCGAGCTTCTGGGAGAAAAGCGCAGGATAGAATTGGGAATCCGTCTGCCGGAAGATAAGTAAAAGAAAGGAACCAATACACAAAAGCAGGAATCAATTTGAGCAATACAAGCGCCTGATCAAGCTGGGATTTGCCCTGATATTGGTCGCGCTTCTGACAGGACTCTATGGCGTCATCTGGATTAACTGGTACAATAAGATCATCTGGGCGCCGTTTTTCCGCAGGGGTAACTGGATGATGATCTTCATCTACGGACTCCTGCTTATTTTCTTTATGCAGCTGTACGGGGGATTCAAGATCGCCCTCCTGAAGCGGGGAAATCTGATATATTCACAGATATTGGCGGTGGTATTTACCAATATTATCACGTATTTTCAGATCAGTGTGCAGGATAAGAAATTCACGGCACCTCTGCCGCTGGCAGTCAATCTGGTCGGCGCAGTCATCATCATTCTGGCATGGACGATGACATTTCTGTGGCTGTACCGGGGGATGTTTCCGCCGAGAGAACTGCTGCTGATATCGGGCGATCACTCCGACTATCATCTGATCGAAAAGATGAACGCCCGCGAAGATAAATACATCATCAGCCAGATCATCAGCTATCACGAAGGCCCGGAACGGGTAAAGGCGGAGATCGCCAAATATGACAGCGTGATTGTCGGAGATATTCCGGCGCACGAGCGCAACTATATCATCAAATACTGCTTCGGACAGAATATCCGGACCTACAGTGTACCAAAAATTTCAGATATTCTGCTTCGGAGTTCGGTGGAACTGAATCTGTTTGATTCACCGCTGCTGCTTTCGAGAAATAACCAGGGACTGCAGATTGAACAGGCCATCATGAAGCGGATCATCGATATCATCGGATCGCTCGTCGGAATCGTTATTACGATTCCGATTTTTTTGATTGTAGGAATCAGCATCAAGGTGACAGACGGCGGACCGGTGATTTATCAGCAGACACGCCTCACAAAAAATGGCAAGAAATTTCAAATCTATAAATTCCGGACCATGGTGCAGAATGCGGAGGCGGATGGAAAGGCAAGACTGGCCAGTGAGGACGATCCGAGAATCCTACCGATTGGCCGCCTCCTTCGTGCAACCCGCCTGGACGAGCTGCCGCAGATTTACAATATTCTGAAAGGCGATATGTCCATCGTGGGTCCGCGGCCGGAGCGCCCGGAGCTGGCAGCAGAGCTGGAAAAAGAAATACCGGAATTTTCCTTCCGCCTGCAGGTCAAAGCCGGACTGACCGGTTATGCCCAGGTATATGGAAAATACAACACAACCCCTTATGACAAGCTGAAGCTGGATTTGACGTACATACGGAACTATTCTGTTCTGGAAGATCTGAAGCTGATTATCATGACGCCGAAGATCATGCTGATGAAAGAGAGTACGGAAGGGGTTAAAGAAGAACAGGAGCCGACAAACGGAAAATAAAACATGGAAAAACAAGCAGATATACGCATTTTGATTGCCTGTCATAAGCCAACGTATGTGCCGGAAAATCCCCTTTTTTATCCGATACAGGTGGGAACGGCTCTGACAGACCGGCGGCTGGAAGGAATGACATACCATGACAATGAGGGCGATAATATATCCGAAAAAAATCCAGATTATTGCGAACTGACAGCCCAGTACTGGGCGTGGAAACATTTGGATTGCGATTATTACGGATTTTTCCATTATCGCCGTTATCTGACCTTTCGCAATCTAAGCCCGGTGACTGCGAAAGGGAAAATAATAGGAAAACGTCATATCCCATATATAGAATTAGATTCCGTATGGGAAGATCTGACGCCATACTGGATCGAGGAAGACTGGATGTGCCGCCAGATCGAACAATACGATCTTCTGACCGTGTATCGCGAACGAATCAATACAACGGTTTACCGGCAATACTGTCAGTATCATGATGGAAACAATCTGAATCAGATGCTGGCACTTTTAAACCGGATTTATCCGGAATATGCAGATGCGGCGGACGCATATATGCATTCCAAAGAAATCTATTATATGAATATGTATATCATGAAAAAAGAGCTGTTCCAGAAATACATGGAATGGCTTTTTACGCTTTTAAGCGCCTTTGAAGCAGAGAGAAAAGAAGCAGACAGGCAGAAACAGGAGCCGAGACTGATTGGGTATCTGGCGGAGCGCCTGTTCGGCATCTTTTACTTATATCAGAGAAACAGGGGGGCGCAGTGTGCGGAACTTTCCTATCTGAAATTCTATCATACCGAACCGGGAAAGGAGGAAAGCACATCCAATATACGGGAATTCAGGCTAAAACCGACAAAGATCAAAATTAAAATAGACATGCGCAGATTAAACCGTTTATTTCCGGCAGGAAGTTTAAGACGGGTTCTGCTGCGAGGACTTTTTCTGAGATAAAAGAAAAAAGAGAGAAAGGAAAAAGATATGAATTTGTTCTTAAAACGACTGGGCGGATTTTACAAATACCGCTTCCTGATGCAGCAGCTGGTGACAAAAGATATCAAGCTGAAATACCGCCGGAGCTTTCTGGGATATCTTTGGAGTATTCTGAATCCGCTGATGGTTATGGTTATCATGGTAATTGTATTCTCCAATATGTTCCGATCGGATATTACCAATTTCCCGGTATACCTGATTATCGGACAGACTCTTTATAACTTTATGAGTGAATCAACCACACAGGCGATCTTTTCCATCATTGGAAATGCGTCCCTGCTAAAAAAAACGTATGTACCGAAATATGTATTTACCGTCTCCAAAATCACAAGTTCCTTTGTAAATATGATATTTGCTCTGGGGGCACTTATTATCGTATTTATCGTGTGCCGGGTAGTCCCGAATGTATTCTTCCTGTTCATTCCGGTGATTCTTTTGCAGGAATATCTGTTCTGCCTGGGACTGGGAATGCTGTTAGCACAGGGATGTGTATTCTTCCGTGATATCCAGCATATTTACAATGCAGTACTGACCGCATGGATGTACCTGACCCCATTATTTTATCCGATCACCCTGCTTCCGGAGGCACTGCGGAAACTGGTTATGACCCTGAATCCGATGTACTTCTATATCACGCAGTTCAGACAGATCGTTCTGGAATGCCGGATGCCAGATTCGTATCTGATCATCGCCGGATTCGTGGCAGCAGGTATCGCACTTCTGGTCGGAGTGGGCGCGTTCTTAAAGACGCAGGATAAATTTATCTTATATATCTAGGAGGCAGAAATGGCATCGGACAAAGATACAATCATAAAAGTAACCAATGCGGCGGTCCGTTTCAATATGGCTTCCGAGCGCATCGATAACTTAAAAGAATATTTTGTAAAACTAATCAAACGGGAGCTCATGTTTCAGGAATTCATGGCTCTGAAAGATATCAATTTTGAAGTAAAACGCGGGGAAGCATGGGGCCTCATCGGAACCAATGGTTCCGGAAAATCAACCCTGTTAAAACTGATCTGCGGCATCCTGAAGCCGTACCGGGGCACGGTAGAGGTAAAGGGAAGTATCGCACCCTTGATCGAGCTGGGCGCCGGATTCGACGGCGAACTGACGGCGACGGAAAACATCTATCTGAATGGCGCCGTTCTCGGTTACAGCAAAGAATTCATGGATGCACACTACGATGAGATCGTCGAATTTGCAGAACTCAAAGACTTCATGAATATGCCGATCAAGAACTACTCCTCCGGTATGGCAGCCCGTCTGGGATTTGCTATCGCCACGATCGTGCAGCCGGAGATCCTGATCGTCGATGAGGTGCTGGCCGTCGGAGATGCGGCATTCCAGGAAAAATGCCAGGAGCGCATGCATCATATGCTGGAAAATGGAACGACACTTCTCTTTGTCTCCCATACGATGGCAACCGTGCGTCAGCTCTGCGACCATGCAATCTGGCTGAACAAGGGAAATGTGGTTATGCAGGGCGAGGCAGAGAGCGTCTGCGATGCTTATATGGAAAGCCTGAATCTGCCGGAAAACGCATAAAAATCCCGCAAAATGCTGTAGATGAAAGGAATGTAATATACATGGAAAAACAAGCAGGACAGAACCCGGATATCCGGATCTACGTGGTCTGCCACAAACCGGCCTATGTGCCGGAAAACCCATATTTATACCCGATTCAGGTAGGAACGGCACTCTCCGGAAAAAAACTTCCGGGGATGCTGCATGACGATGAGGGAGACAATATTTCCGAACGGAATAAGACATACTGTGAGCTGACGGCACAGTATTGGGCATGGAAAAACGAAGAGGCGGATTACTATGGATTTTTCCATTACCGCCGCTATCTGGCATTTGATCCGTCTCTGAACAAAGACGATGGATGGGGGAATATTGCCTATGACCGCATCTCAGAAGAAGCGATCGAGGAAATGAAACTTCAGCCGGAGATTATGCGCGATCTGATCACAAAATATGACGTGATCAGCGTCCGCGGACGCCGGTATCCGCGCATTAAGACAGAAGGAAAAACGATGGATGTATACCATGAATATGGCATGGTTCCTTTCCAGCACCGGAAAGATCTCGACATTACCCTGCAGATTTTGAAAGAAAAATATCCGGCGTTTGCACAGACAGCAGATTCGTATATGCAGTCCGAAAACGCCCATGAGTGCAATATGTTCATCATGAAAAAAGAGATCTATAAAGACTACTGTGCATGGCTCTTTGACATCCTTTTTGAGACAGAAAAGCGGATCGACAGTACCTGGTACAGCGTGGAAGAATACCGGGTGATGGGATATCTGGCAGAACGCCTTTGCGGCATCTACTATGAGTGGCTGAAAACCCAGCCGGGAATCCGGGCGGGAGAATTGCCGAAAACCCTGTTCAAAGAGACAGCGCCGAAAGCGGTTCTGGAGCCGGTTTATCCGGCAGGCGTGCCGATCGTGCTGTCTGCCAACGATAAATTTTCACCGTATCTTGACATCATGATCCGCTCGGTGATTGTGAATGCCTCACCGGAGAGAGAGTATGACATCATTATTCTGTACAACGACATTTCTGAGAAAAATCAGCATCTGATTTCCATGGCAGCTAGGGACAAACAGAATATATCGATTCGTTTCATCCGAGTATGTGAATACTTCGATGCGGGCAAATTATTTGTCGATCAGCACTTGTCCGTAGAGACATATTACCGCCTGATCATCCCGGAAATCATGCCGAATTATCACAAGATTCTCTACCTGGACTGTGATATGGTAGCCGATCATGACGTAGCAGAACTGTATGATTTCGACCTGAACGGAGCTGTGATCGGGGCAGCAAAAGACATCGATGTGGCAGGACAGCTGAATCTGAACCAGAACAACTGGCAGACCTATGCGACCGAGATATTGGGTCTGGATAGCCCGTATGACTATTTCCAGGCAGGTGTCCTGATTCTTGATCTGGACGGACTCCGCAGGACGATGAGTTCAGAAGATATGATTCAGATGGCACTGACCCATTCCTATCGCTGTCACGATCAGGATATCCTGAACATCGTGTGCAAAAACAAAGTAACTTACCTGCCACAGCAGTGGAACACGCTGATGGACTGGCAGGAGATTGGACGCAGCCGTATGGATATTCTCAAGATGGCGCCGAGACAGCTCTATGAAGCATACACACAGGCGAGAAAACGCCCGTATCTGATCCATTTCGCTGGATACCAGAAACCTTGGGATGTGGTGGACTGTGATTTTGCGGAATATTTCTGGGAGTATGCGAAGCTGTCGCCGTATTATCCGATGATCCTGAGAAAAACGAAACGATGCCTGATGGATGAGAGAGAAGCGGAACTGTCAAGAATCGCAAGGATGGAGCAGAACGCGGGCATCCGGAAGATTGCCAATAAGGTGCTGCCGATTGGGAGTCGGAGGAGAGAACTTATAAAATATTTAATACAGATGAGAAAAAATGCTTAATATATAAAGCATTGAATTAAACACAAGTGAGAGGATACTAAGAAAAATACAATGTTGAGAAACGGAAAAAATAAACCTAAGATTTCTATTATTGTGCCGGTTTATAATGTGGAGCAGTATTTGGAGGAATGCCTTCATAGTTTAATACAGCAAACATTAATAGAAATAGAAATAATTTGCGTAGATGATTGTTCAAGTGATAATAGTGGAAATATTATAGATTCTTATGCCATTAAGGATCCAAGAATAAAACCGATACATTTGAAAAAAAATTGCGGGACAAGTTGTGCGAGAAAAAATGGGGTTATGCAAGCACAAGGCAGTTATATTATGTTTTGTGATGCGGACGATATGTATAAATCTAATGCATGCCAACGAATTTGGGAAGAAATGTCGGCAAATCCCGTTGACATATTACAATTCGGAACGGATGTCCGGTATGGAAAAACGTATACAAATTTGGAGAAGCAAAATCTTAAGAACGTTTTAAAACCTTATTGCAAGCAGTATTCTGGTGATTTATGCAAAGCCTGTTTTAAAGATAAAAATTGGAGCTTTACTTTGTGGAATAAAGCATATAATTCTGCAGTATGTAAAAAAGCATTTTTAGAAATTGACGATAAATATATTGTTGTTGCAGAAGATTTATATGCTTTTTTTTATATTAGCTTTTATGCTTCAAGATATAGAGGTATCGATGATAAATTATATATTTATAATTTTGGAATTGGAATTACTAATAATGAAAGATTCAGTTTGAAACAATTTCAAAAACAGTGTACAAGATTAGATGTTGTACATGGGTTAAATGCTTTTTCAGAAAAAAAGTTAGGTCAAAATCAAAAGGAAATTATTCAGGGTATAAATAATAGTATAATCGATGATGCTATATATCAATGGTATTATTGTCTTTCCATTTCAGATGCAAAAGAAGGATATAATTTATTAATTGAAAAATTAGGAATTAGTACAGTAATATCCAATATGGCTAAACAATACTGGGAGAAAAGTGAGGAATTGTTATCTCGTTTAACAGCAAGAGATAGGGAAATTCCAATTGGAAAAAAAGCAAAAAATATTGGTGTATATTACCATAGAATGAGAAATGGAGGAGTAGAAAAAGTCCTTTCTAAATTGCTATTTGTATGGAAAGAATTGGGCTACAATATAGTACTATTTACTGATGAGGAAGCAACTTCGGATGATTATGAGGTGCCAGAAAATTTGCCAAGAATTATATTGCCCAAATATACGAATTCTCAAGGAGAAAGGTATAAGAAAAGGGCAAATTATTGGGAAAGTATGATAAAAAAATATGAGATAGATACAATGCTATATCACTCATGTACATGCTGTGTTTTATTGTGGGATGTATGTTTGATTAAAGGTCTTAGATGTAATTTAGTTATAGAAACACATTCTATGTTTTGTGGTTCTATGTGGTATGATATTAAGTTTTCAAGTTATCTTCCACGAATTTATCGTATGGTTGATCGAGTTGTTTCCTTATCACAAGTTGATGTTGAATTTTGGAAAAATTATGCGCCCACTTATTTTATTCCTAACCCGATTGATTGTATCTCAAGAAAAAATATATCTAATAACTACAATTCACAAAATATAATTTGGGTTGGTCGCTTGGCTGAAGAAAAGAATCCATATGCAATTTTAGAGGCTTTTTCAATTGTACATAATGAATTACCATCAGCTACTTTAACAATTGTTGGAGACAATGATGATCTTTCTTGGATGCGTGGCTTGCAGGAACGAGCTAATCATTTGAATATTGAACAGAACGTCGAATTTTGCGGATATGAATTGGAAATAGGAGAATATTATCAAATGGCATCAATTTTTGCTATGACATCTTTAAGTGAAAGCTTCTCAATGGTATTAGCAGAAAGTAAGGAGTATGGGTTGCCAGCTGTGATGTTTGAATTACCAAATTTGGAACTTACAAGAGATAATAAAGGAATAATAGTCGTTCCGCAAGGTGATGTTTTGGCACTGGCTGATGGGATTATAAAATTATTGAAAGACGATTCTTTAAGAAAACAAATGGGAGAAGAGGCTAGAGAAAGTCTGAAAAATTTTATGTCATTTGATATAAAAAAAGCTTGGAAAAACTTATTAGATACTTTTGGAACATCGATAGATTATAATCTGAATCAAAATTTAACTTTGATGTTAGATATGCTTTTTGAAAACATATCTCGAGGAGCAAAACGTTTAGAAGTAGACACACCAAACTGTGAGTTTACAAATGCTAATAAATATGAAGAAATCCTTAAACGCCATGAGGAGGTTATAAACCGTCATAATGAATCTATTAATCATCAGTGGGAAATCCAAAAATGGCACGAAGAAAGAATTAAACGCTTAGAAAGTGAGCGTTCAATATTTGTTAAATGTAAAAGTAAGTTGATTAAGTTGTTAAAAAATCATAATGCGTAAAAAATGAAGAAAAATTTATCTTAGCTTCTTAAATAAATCATAGTGAAAGGAAATTAGGGAATGGTACAATTAAAAAATAAGACTACTAATTTTATATATCAAATAGGATTTTCTATTCTTCTTTTTTTAGCTACAATTGTTTGGATGTCTACATTATTCTTTGTTTTAGGAGTTCCTATTCAAGTTTATGTTATTCCAGTTTCAATTTTAGCATCCACATTTTTGACAGCTTGGATAGGAAAGCTAGATGTACGACGAGAAGGGATATATATACTAATTTCTGTTACATGTATTGTATTTATATGTGCGGTTGTGTCAGTAAATGTATACGATTTTTCATATGATGGAAATACTTATCATAAAACAACTATCGGGTTATTAAAAAATGGATGGAATCCGATATATCAAAGTTTTGAAGAGGCAGCTTTAACATTAAAAATCATTCCAGAGGATTATACTTGGCCAGTCTGGTATGATCATTATCCAAAAGCAAGTTGGATTATTGGAGCAGCATTTTATAAATTTTCTGAAAATATTGAAATGGGAAAATGTATGAATGCGTTAATTATGCTTTCATTTGCTTTCATGTTGTTTGGTCGTTTGAGCGATTATCAGTTGTTTAACAAATATATCAGATGTTTATTTTCGGCTTTGGTGGTAATAAACCCAATAACGCTTCCTCAAAGTCAGTCGTATTATAATGATGGTATGATGCAAATGCTTATTTATATCGCATTACTTTCATTGATTAATATATCCTTTTTTAGAGGAAAAGAAAATTGCAGACAAGATTGGATTGCTATGTTTGCTGCAATTCATTTGGCTTTAAATATAAAGTATTCTGGCTTAATTTTTATGGGTGTATATTGTGGGGGATTTTATTTTTATTGGTTGATTTCTGATTTTCTAAATGAAAAAGAAAAATTAAAAAATGATTTTATTCATACAACAGGATTTTATTTGGTTACAGTTGGAAGCGCAATTTGCTTTACTGGAAGTACTTCATATATTCGTAATTTGATTTATCAGAAAAATCTATTGTATACAATGGTAGGAAAAGATAAAATAGAAATCATTACGACTATGCTTCCAGATTCATATGCAAATAAGCCATATGTTTTACAGTTCATTTGTTCACTTTTCTCGCATGCAGCTAATATCAGTGCAGGTTCAGAATTGAAACCATCTTTAAAATTACCCTTTGCATTTAATGTGGCTGAAATAGAAACAGGAAGTTTGTTTGATTTACGAATAGGTGGATGGGGACTTTTATTCAGTGGTATTTTTCTGATTAGTTTATGTGTATTGATTTTGGAGTGTGTGCATGATTATAAGAAAAAACAAAGAAAAGATATTTGGAAAATTTTACTTTTTGTAATAGCCTTGACTTTTATACAAACTATTTTTGTACCAGGATTGGCATGGGCTAGATATTTTGCACATCTATTTATTGTTCCAACGTGTGCCACGGGGATATTATTATATAAAAAGAACAGGAAAGAATTCTTTTTGGGATGTATGGTGCTTATTTTATTAATATTAAACTTAGTGAATTTTTCTTATTATAATTTTGAGCGTATTAATATTTCTCAGAAATCTAGATTGGAATTGGATCATTTAAGTAAGCTGAGCGAAGTTAATCCAGTATTAATTCATTTGAATGGAGGAGAATGTATGCAAGGTTATTTGTTTAATTTGATGGATGCCAATATTAATTATATTGTCGATTCAAATATGGAGGATGGAACAACAATTTTTAACTGGCGTATCAATTATAAAGAAACCTTGTAAGAATATAAAAGATACTTAGAGTATGATTCTAAATATTTTTAAGTATGGGCTGAGAAGTTTTGGATTAGGTTCAAATAGTAAGTCTAATTAATTTATAAAAGAATATATTTATGCGGCCGATAAGTTATGATGCTTGTCGGCTGTAATTCGATCAAAGAAAAATATATTAAAAGGTCATGAAAAAAATGTTCTTAGGTGTAGAAATGAGTAAAAAGGTCGGATAGAGGAAGGATATATGGAGAGGTTGAAAGAGGTAAGGTTAAATGAGACAATTTTTAGCAGAGCAGAGCAGAGCAGAGCAGAGCAGAGCAGAGCAGAGCAGAGCAGAGCAGAGCAGAGCAGAGCAGAGCAGAGCGTAATAATTATATAGACTTTTTGCGAGGAATCGCATCTATCGGAATCATTGCGATACATACAGCTTTTTGGTCAGGGCAAAGCTATACACCAGAATGGTTCTGGAATCTAACCTTGTTGTTAGATGTCCCGTTTTTCTTCTATTTATCTGGATGGGCATCAAGTTATAAAAAAAGTGATATAAAAAAAACTTGTAAAAGTATACTTGACATATGGCGTAAATGGATATTTTTTGTTTCAGCGGTATCAGTGTTTTGTTTTTTTTCTCATTTTTTTCCGTTTTCTTTTGAAGGAGTATCTGATATTAAGGATCTTTTTCAAAATTATATGTTTAATGTTAGCATACCAGGATTCTGCGTTGTAGCTGGTTCAATATGGTTTTTGCCATGTTACTTTGTTTTGATTTTTGTGAATGCAATAATTATGACGATACTAGAAGGCTTTGCTAGAACGACCGAGAATAAAAAAACATATATGTGGATACTGATAGGTGTATTTATTTGGATATCATATGGTCAATATTTTTTTGGTTTAGATGTTCAATATTTCCTCTTTTACAGTTTTTTTTGGATGCTGGGAATGAATAAAATGGGAAAAGCCAAGAACTTGCGTCAATTGCTGATGTTTTTGTCCTTACTAGCACTGGGTACGATGTTTACATCGTATTTACAAGGGTTACCTTTATATGACTTACAATCGGCAAAATTTCCACCATCAATAAAATACGGGTTTGCTTCTTTGATTACAATCGTATTAGCTAAGTATTTTGAGGGACGATATAGCGTAAAGAAAAATTTTATCGAGCATATTGGGAAAAATGCAATTTATTATTATTTTGCACAAGGAATTGGTAGTTCAATTAATTATTATGTGGTAGGCATGGTTAATTTAAATAATTGGTTATTTAAATGGATATTAGTTTATGGCGTAAATGTTCTTGTTACAGTGCTTATTGCTGAAGCACTCTCATTCATGTATTCAGAATTAATAATAAAGCGCATATACAGTAGACTTTCTGTAAAAAATTAATTGTTGGTTTTATAAGGTGGATGCATCATATTGAAATATTTGTTATTGATTTATTTATAATGATGGAGTTTATAAAGTTGAAATTTCTCTAATTTGGGTCTTTGTTCTCAGAATTGAGGAATATGTATATAGAAAATTGTTTATTATTACGTTTTAGGGAGAGAATAAGTATTGAAAAAATATATAAAACTACTTCGCGTAAAGCACTACATAAAAAATTTGTTGATTTTTGTTCCTATGTTTTTTGGCGGTGTATTTTTTGATTTTAGCAAATTAACAGCTGGGATGGTTGGCTTTTGGTGTTTTTCTTTTATTTCTTCAGCAATTTACATATTAAATGATTTGAAGGATATAGAGAAAGATAGAAAGCATCCTATTAAGAAAAATAGACCATTGGCTAGTGGGCAAATAAAACCCAGAGTAGCGATAGTTATTATGAGTTTATGTATAGGTGTATCGTGCGTGCTATCATTTTATTTGGATAACTTTCGTTCGTTTGTTTTGCTTATATCATATTTGGGGTTAAACGTTGCATATAGCATGGGCTTAAAGAATAAGCCTATTATTGATATTGTAATATTAGCAGCAGGTTTTGTGATTCGGATTTTTTATGGAGGAATGATTACTGGTGTCTCTATATCAAAATGGCTTTATTTGGTAATTACATCGGGAAGTTTATATATGGGACTTGGAAAACGGCGCAATGAGATGAAAAAACAAACAGATACTAGAGATGTTTTAAAGTACTATAATGTTGATTTTTTAGATAAAAATATGTATGTATGCGTGGCATTAACAATTGTATTTTATGCGTTATGGACATATGAAATGCCAAATGCGCAAATTAGTTGGACTATTCCAATATTTATAATTTTGTTAATGAGTTATAGCCTAGATGTGGAAGGAGATTCGGATGGAGATCCTGTAGAGGTGATTTTACATGATAAAATTTTGATGGGGATTTTGATCCTATATGCATTATTTATTTTTGGATTATTATATGCGGTGTGAAAATTATGAATGTATATGATTTTGATAGAACGATTTATGATGGAGATAGTACAATAGATTTTTATTTATATTCTATAAAAAAACATCCGGTAATTTTAAGGTGTTTGCCACGACAACTTATTTCTATAATAAAATATAAACTTAAACTTATTAATAAGACAGAGATGAAAGAAGGTTTTTATGTTTTTTTTAGAATGATACCAGATATTGATCACGACATTGATATGTTTTGGAATAAAAATGAAAATAAAATTTGTAGATGGTATATAGAAAAAAAGATGGTTGATGATGTAATTATATCGGCATCTCCGGAAATATTATTAACAGAGATTTGTAGACGACTAGGAATAAAATATTTGATTGCGTCTAAAGTTGAAAAAATAACAGGGAAGTACTATGGGGAGAATTGTTATGGAAAGGAAAAAGTAGTACGTTTTCAAAAGCGGTTCCCTAATGAAAATATCGATGAGTTCTATTCGGATTCATATTCAGATGAACCGTTGGCAAGAATTGCAAAAAAAAGTTATCTTGTCTCTAAAACATCTAAGAAAATTTGGTATATAAATTAATGTATAAATAGCTTCCTGTATAATTCAAAGTGTAGAAAGTAAATGATTTTACAAAAATAGATACCTAAGTTAAACTGTTATTGCTGACCGGCCAATTAGCTACGTAACTCTTTTTACTGTGGAATAGCTAACATTGGCTGTTTTTTATTGACACTATGTTCATTTGTGCATATACCATTTACACTTTCATTTATAGTTACAATAGGAGTTATTTTATCCTTATCATATGTACATATGAAAGTGATGGATAGGATTATAAAATAAAGCAACAGATAGATAATGTTATATATGTGATGGAGGAGAAAGACATGGATGCGACTCTTATTATTATGGCTGCCGGTATCGGTTCGCGATTTGGAACAGGCATTAAACAGCTTGCAAAGATGGCTCCGAATGGAGAGATTATCATGGATTTTTCTATTTATGATGCAAAAGAAGCCGGATTTACAAAGATTGTTTTCGTGATCCGGAAAGCGATTGAGCAGGAGTTTAAAGAGATAATCGGAGATCGCTTATCCAGGTTTATGCCGGTGGAATATGTGTATCAGGAGTTGGATGATCTGCCGGAAGGCTATGAGGTTCCGGCAGGAAGAGTGAAACCATGGGGAACCGGTCAGGCGATTTTAGCTTGTAAAGATGTGGTAAAGGAACCATTTGTGATTATCAATGCGGATGATTATTACGGAAAAGAGGCATTTATGAAGCTTCATGAGTTCTTGATTTCCGAGAATGAGAATAAAGAGAAGATGAACCTTGCCATGGCTGGATTTTCTTTGAAGAACACGCTGAGTGAGAACGGAGCTGTAACCAGAGGTGTCTGTGTGGCAGATGCAAATGGATATCTGGAGAAAGTGATTGAGACAACGGGAATTCAGATAGTGGATGGAAAAATACAGTGCGATAATGCGGAAGTCAGCAAATGGATTACATCAGATACAATGGTATCCATGAATATGTGGGCGGGATATCCGGATTTTTTGCATTATATAGATAAAGAATTTGCCAGATTCCTTGATACATTAGGAGAAAATCCGGAGAAGAAAGAATATCTTCTCCCGAATATTGTAGCGGAATTGCTGGACAAGAATTTAGCTTCTGTAAAAGTTTTGAATACGTCGGATAGGTGGATTGGGATTACGTATAAGGAAGATATAGAACCAGCGCAGAAAAAGTTTCGTTTTATGATAGAAAATGGAACATACCTGGAGAAGTTATGGAAATAACAATATTGGAGAAGAATATAATGGATAAAATAGCTATTTTAATACCATGCTACAACGAAGAAAAAACGATAGAAAAAGTTGTTAAAGACTGGAAAAAGGAACTGCCAGATGCAGTTGTTTATGTATATGATAATAATTCAACGGATAGGACAGTTGAATTGGCAAAAAAAGCAGGAGCGGTTGTTCGCTATGAATATAGTCAGGGAAAAGGCAATGTTATTCGAAGAATGTTCCGAGAAATTAATGCCGAATGTTATATTATGGTTGATGGGGATGATACGTATCCGGCTGAATATGGAAAACATATGGCGGAACTTGTGCTGTATAAGAATGTAGATATGGTTATAGGGGATAGGCTTTCATCTACATATTTTGAAGAGAATAAAAGACCTTTTCATAATTTTGGAAACAGTTTAGTAAGGGAAACTATTAATCGTCTGTTCCATACAAATATTCGAGATATTATGACAGGATACCGTGCATTCAGTTACCTTTTTGTAAAAAGTTTTCCGGTTTTGTCCAAAGGATTCGAAATTGAGACGGAAATGACGATCCATGCAGTTGAGAAAAATATGTGTATTGAAAATGTGATAATTGAATATAGAGATCGACCGGAGGGAAGTGAATCGAAATTAAATACATATTCGGATGGAATTAAGGTATTAAAAACGATAGGGAGATTATATAAAAATTATCGGCCAATGAATTTTTTTGGAATGCTCTCAGAGTTGCTGGGTGTGATTTCATTGATAATGTTTATTCCAGTATTGTATAAGTATATACAAACAGGAATGGTTCCTAATTTTCCGACATTAATTGTTTCTGGGTTTGTTGCATTGGCTGCGATGGTTTCTTTCTTTTCTGGACTTATTTTATCAGAAATTGTGGAAAAAGAACGCAGAGAATATGAATTTAGATTACAAATGATTGAAATGAATAAGGAAAAGGTTATCAAATGACTATATCAGAAAATAAACATAGTTGGATGAAAATTATAATTGCAATAGCAATGAGTTTTTGTGGGTTGCTTGGGATACAGATGCAATATTTAAATTATACTTTTACTGGTTTGGGAAAAGAAATATTATTAATTGTTTTTTTTTGTACGTTTAAGATGTATTACCGAATTTCTGTAAAAAGAAATGTTCAGTTTTATATCTCAATTGTCTTGTCTGTTTTTTATGCGATGATTTTAGAGTTTGGCTTTCAATTAGATATAATGTCATGTATCTAATTCAATATAATGACAGCAGCGACAGTGCTCCTTTTGGCAATAGAAATATTCCCTTTTTTGCACTATATAATATATTATTTTGAACAGAAAACGATTGCAATTGAAAGCGATAAAAAAAATCTGAAAAGATGCTTTGCTATAATTGTTTTATTTTGGATAATGGCATATTTAGCGTTATTTCCTGGAGTATATGCAACAGATGCCCCTTATTGGTATCATGAATTTTTGAGAAAAGAGATTCCTATATCATCTCAATGGTCTCCAGTATATTGCGGGATATTTTATTTCTTTGTTAATGCTGGAAAGGTCATTTTTGATAATTATTCGATAGGCTTTGCTGCATTTACTTTATTACAAATGAGTGTTTCGTTGTATGTTATCTGGAAAGTTTTATCATTTATAAATGATAAAATGAATAGAATGTGGGTAATATTATCTACACTTTTTTTCCTTTTGCCTATACATGTTATCCTTTCTTTGACATCAGCGCAGGACTCGCTTTTTGCAGTATCGTTTGCCATGGTAGTATTATTGTTAATTGAATATTTACTAGATGAGCAATTTTTAAATAAGAAAAATGCTATAAAATTGTTTCTATGGATGTTTTTAATGTGTGTCATTAGAAACAATGGAGTATATGTTCTCACTTTTCTACTTCTGTCTGCATTACTGCTGAAAGCTAGAAGAAAATTTTTGATCTTATTGACAGGAGTCATAATATTCGTATTTGTGTATCAAGGACCGGTCTATGCTTTATGTGGGTGGCAGAAAGGTACAGCCTTAAGAGAAATGCTAAGTTTACCTTTGCAACAAATGGCATGGGTATATAATAATGATGATTTGACGGAAAATCAACGTAAAGAGATGCAAAAATTTGTTCCTGATGGGGGATGGAATACATATGAGCCTCTTATTTCAGACCACGTAAAATCTAACCTTAATATAGAAGAAGTACAGAATGATAAGCTTTCTTTTTTGAAATCATATATTAGTTTTTCTGTCTTTGATCCAATAGGATATGTACAGGCATTTGGACTGCAAACATTTAGTTTATGGTATCCGAATAAAACTTGGCCAGATCCCAGACCGTGGCATCCGTACATAGATATACTTTGCTATGCTGAATCGGTAGGGTATGAACCGGGGTTTGTAATTAAGAGGGATAGTTTATTTCCGCAGTATCAGTGGATTTTAGAAAATTTATATGGAGCCGGAAGTCCTGGAGATGGATATGGTGGAAATTTGAAAATGGTTTTTTCTAAGATTCCGATTTTTTCGACATTATGTCAGGCTGGATTCTATAGCTGCATTTTGGCTTTTCTTGGTGTTTATGCTGTTTTTGTAAATAGGAATAAAAAAATGGTCTTGATTTTGAGTGCAGAATTTGGTATGTGGCTTACTGTACTTTTAAGTCCGGTTATTATGTATCGTTATTGTGCACCATTTATATTTACAGCACCGCTATATGTTTCAGCAATGTTTCTTTTGAAAAAAAACACTAAAAATAATATGTGTGGAAAAATATAATGCTTGGAAATGAAATAAAAAAGAATTTATATTTTAAATATGGAGTGAGTTTACTGGTAGCACTGGTAATCTCACTCTTCTTTTCGCATACGATTTTTAATGATATATTTGCCAGCCCTGCAAAAGAAGCAAGACTGGTCATTACAGCAACAGCCGAGCGAAATATCAAATCAGGTGGATCAGATATAAGGATTGTCCGAATTCTTCTGGATGGAGAGGAAGTCCCCTTTGATTCAATAGAAAAGCAGGGAGATTGGAAGCATGCAGATGGTGTCTGGATGGTGGTCAATCCGGACAGCCCGGCTACGCTTTCTTATACAGCAGAAAATGTGAAAGAGCTTCAGGTGGATTTCCAGATGCATGATGGCTCTGGTGTGGCAGAAGTTTGGTCTAATGATAAGAGAATCAGCCGCACAGATTTGTATTCTTCTGGGTGGGAGTCTTACTATTTGCGGAAAACAATCGGCAGAGTTTCTATTTTTAATAATCTAGTGATGTTTGACGGAGTATTCCTGATAACACTGTTTTGTTTGGCAGGGATGGAACAGTTGATTGTGAATTTAAGAAAAACGATCGGAATCAAAAAGGTAGTAGCATTTTTTATTGGATTTTATGCTGTCTTATATGTTATTTCCTGTTATTTTCACATCTTGGATTTAGGAATTCGATGTAGCTTGACATTATTAGTCATATCGGCGGTTGGAGCAAATGTGCATGAATGGCATGAGAAGCGAGACAGTGACAAAAAGATTTATCAGATAGTGACAGATGGCGTGTGGCTGATTCTGTCATCTGTTATTTTATTGTACATGGTCGAACTGGTGGAACAGAACCTGGCGAATATTGGCGCAGAATATATTTTTGGAAATATCGTGATTTATCTTCTGCTTCTGCTGATTGCATATATGTTGGTTCGAAGTGTTTTTTATTCGGTATCGGCGGTCATGTTTGTCATGTACATATTTTCTGTAGCAAATTCGTTTGTGCGTTCGTTTCGTGGTTCGCCTATCGTGCCGGGAGATTTTCTTGCGGTGGGGACGGCTAAAAATGTGTTCATGAATTACCACTACAGTGTGACGGGAACGATGCTTCTGTCGTTGTGGCTTTTGATAGCGTTTCTTTTTTTGACGTACTATTTTTATGGAAGAGAAAAACGTGCTTTTTCGTGTGTCGTGGTATGGTCGGCTCCGGCGGCATGGATGCTGGGATTTGTGATAGGCGGAAGTTTATTTGTGCCGGATATGGATTTTTGGAATCAGAATATAAATGTTCAAAGATATGGAATTGCGCTTAGTTTTGTCTCGGATATCCGGCATATGAAGCTTGATGAGCCGGTGGGGTATTCGTCAAAAGATTCGGAAAAGATGATTTCAGAATTTGTGGAAACGGAAGATGGAGAAGAAGAGAGCCGTCCGAATGTGATCGCGATTATGAATGAGAGTTTTTCGGATCTCAGTGTGATTTTTCCGGAACTGGATAATGAAGTGTATATGTCGAATTTTAATTCTTTATCGGGAAATGTGGTAAAAGGTTATATGCAGGTATACCCGATCGGAGGGGGAACGGCAAATACAGAGTATGAATTTCTGACAGGAAATTCAATGGCATTTCTTCAAGGATCGATTCCGTATCAGCAGTATATCACACGGAATGGCACGTATTCGATTGCACAGATTTTGAAAACCAGAGGGTATCATACCATGGCAATTCATCCATACGATAAGAGAGGATATAATCGCGCTCAGGTGTATCCGAAAATTGGCTTTGAAACGTTTCTGGATGTGTCTGATTTTGAGAATGCAGAACTGATTCGGGATCGTTATATTTCGGATCGGGATTCTTATAAAAAGGTAATCGAAGAGTTTGAAAAAATCCGTCAAAGTGGACAGCCGGCGTTTATTTTTAATGTGACGATGCAGAATCACAGCGGATACGACACGGGATGTTTTACAGAGAATGCAGTCCGAATTCCGGGGGATGAGGGAGAATTTCCAAATGCAGAAGAGTATCTGACACTGATTCGTGAGTCAGATGCGGCGATTCCGATGTTGATTGATTATTTTAGCAAGATAGAAGATCCAACGGTGATCGTATTCTTTGGGGATCATCAGCCGATGGTGGAAGAAAGTTTCTATGAGACGTTAGCAGGAAAGCCGCTGACGGAGTGGACACTTGCGGAAGCGCAGAGCCGCTATATTGTCCCATTTTTTATCTGGGCGAATTATGAGATCGATGCAGAGGAAAATGTATTTACCAGTGCGAATTTTCTCTCGGAACTGATGTTTGAAAAGGCGGGGATAAAATTGCTTCCGTATCAGGAGTTTTTGAAGAGCGTGCGGGAAGAGATCCCAGCGATGGATGGAAGTTCTTGGCGTGATGCGGATGGAAATTGGAAAGTGCTGGATACCAGTCAGCCGATTTTAGAGGAGTATTGGAGATTGCAGTACCGGAACATGTTTGATAAGAAGATTCTTTATTGATGCAGGAGGTGTCTGAATGGAGAAGAAGATGAATCGGAAGAGACAGTTGAATGAGACGGAACAATTGAAACCGCTTCGTAAGGCTCTTCTGGTTACCCACGTCAGCGGTTTTGTTCCTCAGTTTGAGATGAACAATGTGCGTATTTTGCAGGAGTTAGGTTATGAGGTTCACTATGCTTCGAATTTTCATACACCTTCCTATGGTACGGATAATCATCGCCTGGATGGAACCGGGATAATTCGACACCAAATTGATTTTGTCAGAAGTCCGTTCAGTGCAAAGAACTGTCTGGTGTACCGACAGATGTGTGATTTGATGAAAAGGGAGCATTTTTCGTTGGTACACTGTCATACGCCTATGGGTGGTGTCATGGCTCGTCTGGCAGCACATGTAACTGGTACGGGACCGGTTATCTATACGGCCCATGGATTCCATTTTTTTAAGGGGGCCTCATGGAAGAACTGGCTTATTTACTACCAGATGGAGAAGTTCCTTTCCAGATATACGGATCAGCAGCTTTGTATTAATCAGGAGGATTATGAGCTGGCGAAGCGGAAATTCCATGCGAGGTATGTGGATTATGTGCCGGGAGTGGGGATAGATAGTTCTCAGTTTCAAGCACTTGGGGATAAGGAAAGGCAGATGAAGAGAGAAAGCCTTGGGGTTCTGCCTGATCAGGTGGTGCTTCTGACATCCGGAGAGATGATACCCCGGAAGAATCAGGAAGTTTTGTTTCGGATGCTGGCCAGGATGAGGGATGAGACGGATCATAGTGTTTATGAAAAGCTTCATCTGCTCTTGTGTGGACATGGGGAATTGAATGAGCATCTCCATGAGCTGGCAGATAAGCTTGGAATTACCGATCATATATCGTTTTTAGGATACCGGGAAGATATGCTGGAGATCTTTGGAGCTTCGGATATCTTCCTTTTTCCATCCTTTCAGGAAGGATTGCCTAGGGCGATGCTGGAGGCCATGGCAAGTGGACTTCCGGTGATCTGTTCGGAGATCCGAGGAAATACAGATCTGATGGGAGATAGATGGACCGAGTCAGCAAATCAGAGAATGAAGCTATGCCCGGGCGGAATCATGCTGAATCATCTTCAGGATGCGGATGTCTGGGCGGAAGCTCTTCGGGATATGCTTTCTAGGAGAAGCAGCTGGAAAGAGATGGAAGAAGCCTGTATCATGCAAAGTCGGGAGTTTGGCCTAGATGTGGTGGAAAAAAAGATGAGGGAGATCTATGGACGTTTTGCAGAAATGGAATAGAAGTATACCGGATGGAAATGGGACGGCAGCGGCGGTCTTATTTTTTTTGCTTTTTATATTTTTGAAACAATTTTATTTATTCCCTTCTGGGGGGATGGAGGCGGCGGATGTATGTCTGTTCGCCTCCTTTTTTATGCTGTTATGTGACTGTATGAGAAGAAGACCGGAACGTCTTTTTCAGCTGAAGACAGAAGGACTGTTTTATGTGTTTATGGCATTTGTTTTGGTGATTAATACATATTATGGGATTCGTCTTGGCCGTGGTGAATTTTCTAAGTATACTTGCTTTTGGATCTTCAATGCCTGTGCTATCTGGAGTTTCTGCTATCTGGCGGAATATGGCGGAAAAGCTTTTTTGACCGGGATTAATCGTGTGGTTAAGGTGAATATCGGAGTGCAGCTGCTGATATATCTGACGGTTCGCGGCCTTATCATCCGGGAATACTGGGGTGCAGTTCGCTATCAGGGAACCTTTAATGGTCCGAATCAGCTGGCGTTTTTCCTGTTTATGATGATATTGCTTTTGTATCTGTACCGGTGCCGGTTTGGAGATCGGAGCTTTCCTGTGTTTTATGTGCTGGCGCTGCCGGTGATCGCGGCGTCGAAGTCTACGGGAATTTTGCTGGGAGTTTTGATTTTTACGGTTCTGGCTGTTTTGCATGCCCTGTACCGGGTGGGATGCAGAAAAGGTGTGTCTATGAAGGTGTGGACCCTGGGAATCGTCATCGGAGTGGTTCTGTTTGGCTTGCTTTTATGGTGGATATGGCCTGCAGCGGATTTTGATGTGAAGACGGTGGACTATAACATGTTGACGCGGATTCAGGAGAAGATATGGAAGGTGGCTCATGGCGGTCTGCTGGGACTTTTTCTGGATCGTGGAATGGAGAAGCTTGTGCTGTATCCGCAGTATCTCCTGTATGGAGCCGGGGAAGGCGGATTTGACCGGTTTACACTGGCTAGTCAGGTGAATGAGATTCATTGCTGCCTGTTCAGTGTGATGTTTTGCTATGGTTTAATTCCGACTAGTTGTTTGTTGGTCTGGCTTGGACGCAAGCTGCGACGCATAGATGCGGCTATGACCTGCGCTGTGATTGGACTTCTGGCGGAGAGTTTTTTCCTTGTGAATTACCGGCAGCCGATGTTTTGGATGATACTCTTGTATGGGAGTGTGGCAGGCGGATGTAGAGGCGGGGACGTATGAAAAAAATGAAACATATAATTAGTTGTAAAATTTCTGGAAGTTCACATTAGCAATAAACTTAAAATAACTCAAAAACTTTACTTTTAACATCAGCCAAGTTAAAATGAAAGAAATTGAGTTAAGGGGGAATGGGAAATATGCTTACAAGCGTATTCGGGATTTCTATAAAATATGAAGCATGGAATCATCAGGATTCTTTGCCTGTTTATATTGCAGGAAGTTATAATTTTCACACAGCATATATTGGAAACAGACGCTGTATAATGCTTACTCCGACAGAAGAACTTGCCACACTTCCGGCATTGAAAAAACAGATTACAAAAATACAGCAGATTGATAATGTACCAGTCGTATTTGAATTTGCGTCGGTATCTAATTATCGAAGAAAAAGCCTTATAGAAAATAATATACCGTTTATTACTGATAAGCAGGTCTTTCTTCCTTTCATTGGGACAATGCTTTCTGATGAAAAAGAACCCCAAAAGCTGACAGGTAAGTTTGTTTACTCCACGCAGCAGTTGTTTTTATTTTATCTGTACAGTAAGAAAAAACGATTGTATATTTCAGAAGCCGGAAAAGTGCTTCCATTTACAGCAATGACCTTGACCAGAGCAGTAAAGC
>ENA-OQKO01000241-OQKO01000241.1-human-gut-metagenome-genome-assembly--contig:-NODE-241-length-63343-cov-5.590389_pt1 | contig 63343 bp, 68 predicted proteins | sample MGYA00242777_ERZ504796 | MGnify/ENA primary metagenome ERZ504796 (study PRJEB26092, sample SAMD00036404) | human gut metagenome | host: Homo sapiens | study: EMG produced TPA metagenomics assembly of... | reverse complement strand
TTTCTGCACGAAGCGGCAGAATCCTTGCCATTGCAGGACCAAACGGTGCTGGAAAATCCACACTGTGCCGGACGATTACCGGATTGTACCGGGCTATGGGAACCGTTCAAATCGACGGGGAGTACCTGAAGCGAAAACGGCGGACACAACATTCCTTTTTTGTGCAGCAGGATTCGGATTACCAGCTTTACGCCCCTACTGTCCTGGACGAGTTCTGGATTGGGAAAAAAGAAACTCCGGCGCTGAAAGAGGCTGCGTTGGGCAGGTTACAAGAAATGGGCATGGATTCTTTTGGGAACCGCCATCCCGCCTCTCTCTCCGGCGGGCAAAAGCAAAGGCTGCTGCTGGCGCTTGCCGCTGCGAGTGGGAGAAATCTTCTGGTATTTGATGAACCTACCAGCGGCTTAGACGGGTACAATATGCGCCTGACTGTAAGGCTATTCAAGCAGCTTGCTGAGGAAGGCCGGTGTGTCCTGCTGATCACACACGATATGGATTTGATTGCCGAGGCGGCAGACTGTGTGCTTTATCTCGAACAAGGGAAAATCAGCTACCACCGGAATGTGCTGCGGCAAATGGAAAGAAAGGAGGCATAATGATGTCTCTAACGGCGTCTATGGAAAATTATTTGAAAGCAATTTGCATACTAAAACGAAACTGCGAAACGGTACGTTGTGTGGATATCGCCCATGAGATGGGCGTCAGTTTGCCTTCTGTCAGCCGGGCAGTAAAGGAACTGTCAAAAATGAAGCACTTAACTCGTAAATCCGATGGCTCTATCTCATTGACAGCATCAGGAGAAAAAATCGCCGAGGAGATTTGCGAGCGCCACACCTTTTTCACCGAAAAGCTGATTGATGCAGGGGTGGATCCCGCAACTGCATCAAAAGAGGCCTGTCGGATTGAACACAGCGTCAGCGAAGAATCTTTCCGAAAACTAAGGGATGCAATAAAACGTTGATGGGAGAACGCTTATGCAGCTCAACCAGTCAACAGATTATGCAATACGAATGATTTTATATCTGGCCAAGGCTGCACATACCGTCCCCTCTTCCAAACTCTCTGCAGCCCTTGGCATTTCATCCCGGTACCTGCTTCAAATCGGCGCCCGATTACGGGACGCAGGCATGGTCCAAGTTTCTCATGGAAACACAGGGGGTTATTTGCTGGCAAAGAATCCTGAAGAAATCACAGTATATGAAATTATTAGGTTGGTAGAAAATAAACCGCATGTTAATTTTTTCCCGGAACAGTCAGAAAAGAAAGATGAATTTCCAATCCTGAATTTCGCATATAGGCATATGAACAAAATGATTACAAAGACGTTGCAAAGTATGACCATAGAAAGTCTTTTGAAAAGAGAAAGGTAATTCAATGGCAGAAGTGCATAAAGAAGTATTGCAAAGTACTGCCCTATGCCAAGTGAACGGGAAATAAGAGAGACTCTATGTGAATGGATAACCATTTGCATAGAGTTTTTTTATGCTTATTTCGAATCTTTCGGTGACTGCAAAAGGTGCCTCCATCGTAGAAGACGGCAATTTTGAGAGCTTATGGAGCTTCCTCCTAAACAAGCATTTCGTGGGAACTGTTCTCCCGTTAAAATCGTAAATATGCACATATCTGCATTGCTTACCAATCTATCCGTTCATAAATTTTTTAAATATTTAACCACAATAAAATAGTTTTTCAATTGCCCAGTTGACACAGATAATATTATGTGATATTATCAATAACGTTGTTATCGGTAACACTGTTGTCAAAGCGATAAGGAGATGGATTTAATGTCAACAGCGGATAAAAGTATTGACCCAAGAATATTAGAAGCGGCAAAAGCCGAGTTCTTATCAAAACCATATCAGGAAGTTTCTCTCCGTGAGATATGTCGGAAGGCTGGTGTAACTACCGGCGCTTTATATAAGAGATATGAGAGTAAAGAAGCGCTGTTTGATACCCTTGTCGCACCTATATTGGAATTGGTGGATGGATTTTGTAAGTCTACGGTAGATCTTAACTATAATCAATTAGATAAAAAAGATATGACTCCTGTGTGGGATAGTAAGACGAACAGGCAGAACGGTGTGATTGATATGATGTATGACAATCAGGATGGTTTTCTGCTTCTGCTTTGCCATGCGGATGGAACAAAATACAGCAATTTTATCCATGATTTTACCAACACTGTTACGCAGCATTCCATGGATTTTATGCGAGAAGCACACCGTCGTGGGTTAATTGACAGTGTGATTGATGAGGAAGAATTGCATATGCTTCTAACTGCCTATTGGACAACAATGTTCGAACCATTGCTGCATGGGCTGTCAAGAGAAAAAGCGTTGATACACAGCGAAATAGTTGCAAAACTTTTTGACTGGAACGCAGTTTTGGGTTTCTGATAATTCAGAATAGCATTTGAAGCGGCCGTCTATTTTTTTGCTCAAGGGTTAGCTATGACTAATCTTAGAAAGGAGTTTTGTATGTTCCAAAAAGTAAAACCATATATGGGAGAAAATATTGGCTATACCAAAAGAGCAATTATATATATTTGCATCGCAATCATATTGAGTGTTCTCCCTTATTTTTGTCTTTATCAAATTATTTCACCCTTAATTTCAGGGGAAACGGTTGCAGCTGCAGAGGCTGCCATATTGATTTTACTAATTGCATTATGCATGGTTGGAAATGCGCTGTTTTATGTGAAAGGATTAAGCTGCTCTCATTACAGCGCATATAACACCCTAAAAAATATTCGCATTTCTCTTCAAAAGAAGATCGAGGTACAGCCGCTGGGCAACATTCAGGAATTGGGAACCGGGCGCATCAAAAAGGTGTTCACGGATGACATCGAAACGATAGAGCTGTTATTGGCTCACGCCATTCCAGAAGGGATTGCAAATCTACTTATCCCTGTTGTCGTTTTAGTCTCTATGTTTTTTGTGGATTGGAAACTGGCGTTGTTGAGCATTGCTGCCCTCCCCATCGGTATTTTGGCAATGGGAATCATGTATAAGGTTGGCATGGGCAAAATGGGCGGCTATTACTCTGCGAGTGCCAAGATGAACAACACAATTATCGAATACATTAACGGCATGGAAGTAGTAAAGGTTTTTAATCGTGATGGAGAAAGCTATGCCCGCTTTGAAAAAGACATCACGAATTACCGTGATCTCACGTTAGGCTGGTATAAGGTCTGCTGGCCCTGGATGGCCTTGTATTCCAGTATTATCCCATGTGTAGCTCTGTTCACATTGCCTATCGGCGGGTACTTTGTTTTACAGGGCTGGAGTACGCTGGCCAACTTCATTTTAGTGATTTGCATGTCCTTTGCTGTTGGAGCTCCGTTACTTCGAGCAATGGGCTTTGTGGGTAAATTTCCTCAACTGAACTATAAAATTGACGAGCTGGAAAAACTCATAGAGAACCCCCCATTGAAGCAATCCGAGCGTGGATTTGAAGGATTGAATCATGACATCTGTTTCGAGAATGTCCATTTTGCCTACAAAGATACCGAGGTATTACATGGTATCAATTTACAGTTAAAAGAAGGACAAACGACAGCGTTAGTAGGTGAAAGCGGCAGTGGAAAATCCACGTTGGCAAAGCTCTTGGTACACTTTTACGATTTGAATGACGGCTGCATTACGCTGGGCGGCCAGGACATTGCTGATATGAAAATCGAGGCTTTGAACGACCAAATATCATATGTGTCGCAAGAACAGTTCCTTTTTAATACGAGCTTGTATGAAAACATTTTGATAGGGCGTCCTGATGCATCGCGGAAAGAGGTTCTGGACGCAGCCCATCGCGCCCAATGTGATGAATTTCTGCTTCGGTTTCCCAACGGCATAGATACCATGGCTGGAGATGGCGGAAAAATGCTTTCCGGCGGTGAGCGCCAACGCATTAGTCTGGCAAGAGCTCTTCTTAAAAATGCTCCGGTAATTGTGCTGGACGAGGCTACCGCATTCATTGATCCAGAGAATGAGGAAAAAATGAATGCCGCAATTTCGGAAGTAGTGGACGGGAAAACAGTTTTGGTGATAGCGCATCGTTTACATACCATACAAAAAGCAGACAAAATCTGTGTTATGAAGCAGGGAAATTTGGTCGCAGAAGGCACCCACAAAGAGCTATTGGCTTCTTCAGATGATTACCGTCAGCTTTGGAAGGCTGCGGAAGAAAGCGCTGTGTGGGAGGTAAGGTCATGATTCGTTTGATGTTTCGGATTTTAAGAGTAGCAGATGATTACAAATGGCGTGTACGCTCTGCCGCAGTTGCTTCATTCTTGAAATCACTGTGCTCTAAAGCACCTTTTATGATTGCTTTCTTTATGATTTCTGCCTTTTTGGAAGGAACAGCAACGGCCGCTTCCTGCCTATGGAGCGGTGGCGCATTGGCAGCGTGCATCATCTTGCAATGCGTTTTTCAAAATATTGCGGATCGCCTGCAGTCTGCCGCTGGCTTTGAGATTTTTGCGGAAAAGAGGAAACAGTTAGGCGCGCATCTTCGGAAGCTCCCCATGGGATATTTTACGGAAGGCAATATTGGCAGGATTAGCTCTGTCCTCTCAACGGATATGCTATTTATCGAAGAAAACATGATGATGGTGCTGGGCGATTTAATGAGTTACCTGTTTTCTGCTGCTATTTTTGTGATTTTTATGTTCTTGTTTAATCCGTGGATGGGACTGTTGAGTCTTGTTATCACATTGATTATGTACGCGATAGGCGAAGCTATGAAAGCGAGCCAGTTGCAGCAGTCCGATGCAAGACAGGAAGCAAGTCAGGAGCTCACAGAAGCAGTATTGGATTTTACTGAAGGCATCGGCATCATCAAAACCTACAATATGTTAGGTACAAGATCCAAGGCGCTCTCCGACAGCTTTAACGATTCATGCAAGCACAATTTGGAATTTGAGGAGAAGCATACGCCGTGGTCGAGAGTCCTCAATTTGACATATGGGTTGGGCAGCACTGCGATGTTGGCACTCTCATGGCTCCTTTACCAAAGCGGCTCTCTGCCCCTACCCTTGTTCATCGGCGTATTGCTTTTTACTTTTGAACTGTTCGCTCCCTTGAAAGCATTTTATGGACAGATAACCAGGCTTACTGTGATGAACAGCTGCCTTGACCGTATCGATGCAGTTTTCGATGAAAAAGAAATGGAGGACATCGGAACAGAAACAATTCCTGAAACAGCCGATGTTCCAGAAATTGAGTTTAGACACGTTACATTCGCCTATGATAAGCATGATGTACTAAAGGATATATCTTTTACTGTTCCTCGCAATACCATGACAGCCTTGGTTGGGCCTTCAGGCGGAGGAAAATCAACCATCGCAAGCCTTCTTCCTCGATTTTGGGATGTTCGGGAAGGCCAAATATTAGTTGGCGGGAAAGATATTCGAACTGTCTCGATTTCAGATTTGATGAACCACATCAGCATGGTATTTCAGCGTGTATATCTGTTTCAAGATACTGTATATAACAACATTGTAATGGGCCGGACAGATGCTTCACGCGAAGAAGTTATTGCGGCGGCGAAAAAAGCAAGGTGCTATGACTTTATCATGGCGCTCCCGGACGGATTTGACACTGTCATTGGAGAGGGCGGCGCTTCTTTATCCGGCGGTGAACAACAGCGCATTTCTATCGCCCGGTGTATTTTAAAGGATGCACCTATTGTCATTCTTGACGAGGCTACCGCTAGTGTTGATGCCGACAACGAAAGGCAAATCCAGGCGGCCATCAGTGAACTGGTGCAGGGAAAAACCCTGCTGGTGATTGCCCATCGCTTACATACAATCATGAACGCTGAACAGATTCTTGTCATAAACAACGGTCAGATCGTTGAAAGAGGCGATAACCAGACCTTGCTTGCCAACAGAGGGCTTTATTACGATATGGTGTCCAAAAGAGCATCAGCAGGCGGTTTCAATCAATAGTGCGTGGGATAGCCGGCCGACAGTTATAGGGTAATACATCTGGCAGAAATGGAGGGATAAAAGTGGCAGGATCGTTGAAAAGGCATATTATTCGTTTGATAATACTCCTTCTTGGCGTCAGTATTCTTTGTTTTGCATTAACAGCACTATCAAGCACTGACCCTGTTTCTTACATTTTACGCCGCGGAAATCTCTCCCCAACACCAGAAATGATTGAGCAGGTAACGGAAGAATTAGGACTGGACAAACCATTGCCAACTCGTTATTTGTCTTGGATCAGCGGCATATTTCATGGAGATTTTGGCGAATCCATATTTTCAGGGAATGAAGTTGCTGCGGATTTAGCAGCATATTTCCCGCAAACGCTGCAATTAGTGGCCTTGTCGCTGGCCGAAATTATCGTATTTTCGATCCTGCTGGGCGTTTTATGCGCCGCGAAAAAGAACAAGCTGACAGACCATATCATGCGGATTGTTTCGATGTTCGGGATCTGCGTCCCCCCGTTCTGGCTCGGCTTTTTGCTGCTGCTTGGCTTCGCTGTGGAAATCCCCATTTTCAGCGTAACGCCTGCACCGGGGCTCATGGGATTGATACTGCCGTCTATCACATTGTCTTTCCCTGTGATTTGCTCGACTGTGCGTGTGTTCCGCGCTTCTTTGCTGGAGGAAATGCAGCGGGACTATGTGAGCTTTGCCCGTGCCAACGGAATGTCTGTCAAGCAAGTTCTCTGGAAAAAAGCGTTCCGCAATGCGCTGCCACCAGTTATTACCCTGTTTTGCCAATATGTAAGCTATTTGATTGCCGGAAGCGCCGTGATTGAAAAGGTCTTTTCCATTAAAGGGGTAGGCAGCTACCTAACGAGCTGTATTATGGCGGCAGATACAAATGCGATTAGTGCCTGCATGTTAATCGTTGCTACAATATATCTCCTTGCGGAATTATTGGGCGCTATACTCAACCATTTTCTGTGTCCGTGGAGAAGGGAGGAAGGCAATGCTGCGTAAAATATGGAAAAATCCGCAGGCGGTCCTTGGACTTGCCCTGATTGTGCTGATTTGCACCGCTGCAATCCTTGCGCCGCTTTTGGCCCCCAATTCTCCCGACACGGTAAATCCGCTGCTGAAATATCAAGCGCCCAGCGCAGACTATCCCCTTGGGACCGACCAGCTTGGCCGGTGTGAATTATCCCGCCTGTTGTACGGAGCAAGGACATCTCTTGGTCTGGCGCTTCCCATTTTGATTCTGCTGGGAGGCATTGGATTGATTCTCGGCATGACGACAGCGTGCATCGGCGGGTGGTTTGACCGCGTCGTAACAGGAATCAGTCAGGTGTTTATCGCTTTTCCCACGCTCATCATTGCGGTGGCCATCATCGGCGTGCTTGGAGACGGGCTGCAAAATATCATCTGGGCCGTCGTCATCTCCATGTGGGCGCGGTTTATGCAGATGATACGCACCTATGCAAAAACGGAGCTTGGGCGGGATTATATTGTGGCCGCAAGGGTGTCCGGCTGTGGGATGTGGCAACTCATATTCCGCCATCTGATTCCCAATATCCTGCCGCAGTTTTTGGTGTATTTTTCAACAGGCGTGGCTTCGTCCATTCTGACCGTTTCCAGCTTTTCTTTTCTCGGCCTTGGCCTGCCCAGCGGTACGGCGGAATGGGGCGCGATGCTGGAGGAAGCACAGGTGGCGCTGTATTCCCACCCGGAGCTGTTAATCTACCCGGGCATCTGCATTTTCATTGCAGCCGCAGGCTTTAACCTGTTTGGTGAGGCCCTTCGGGATATTCTCCAGCCGCAGGAGGATGTGCTATGAACGAAACGCTATTGCAGGTGGAGCACCTTACCATTAAATTGAAAAATCAGAATCAGGAATTGGTGCGGGACATCAGCTTTTCACTAAAGGAAGCGGGTGCGCTTACCCTCTTGGGCCAGTCGGGAAGCGGAAAAACCCTGACATGCCGGGCGATCTTAGGACTATTAAACCGCAGCGCCTTTCAAGTAGATGGCAAAATCCTATTCAACGGGAACTCCCTTTTGCAGATTAAGGAGAAGGAAAAATCCAAGTATTATGGCAGTCAGATTGCCTTTGTGCCGCAAAATCCTATGACGGCTCTGGATCCATCTCGGAAAGTCGGTGTTCAAATGGCTGAATTTCTTCGGCTTCATCAAAAGCTAAAGAAAAAGGATGCCCTTTCTCTTTACGAACAGGCGATGTTCCGGGCGGGCTTAACGGATACAAATCGAATCCTGAACAGCCGACCCTATCAGCTTTCCGGCGGCATGCTCCAACGGGCTCTAATCGCCCTTGCCATCGCCGGAAAAGCAAGGCTGGTGATTGCGGACGAGCCTACCACAGCATTGGATGCGGTACACAGGGATCAGGCGGTGGAGCAGTTTTTGAAACTGCAGGAGCAGGGCTGTGCCATTCTTGTCGTAACCCATGACTTTGATGTTGCCCGGCATATGGGAGGCCATGTCCTGATTATGAAGGAAGGCCGGATGGTAGAACAGGGCGGTGCCAAAGAAGTTTTGCAAAATCCGAAGGCCGGTTATACAAGAGAGCTGATCGACGCGATCCACCTAGGATGGGAGTGACCCGATGCTGGAGATAAAAAACGTAAGCAAACAATACAGAGATGAAAACAAGTTGCTCTGCGATGCAGTTTCCAACGTTAGTTTGTCTATGGAAGAACACCGCATCTACGCCTTGGTGGGGGAAAGCGGCTGTGGAAAGAGCACCCTGTCGCGGCTGATTTTAGGATTGGAGCCCCCCTCCTCCGGTCAGATCCTGCTGGACGGGAAAGCCATTTCCCGCAAAGGGGCCAAACGGCGAAAAGAAACAGCCAAAGCGATTCAGCTTGTTTTGCAGGACGGAAAAAGTGCCCTTGACCCTCATTTTACGGTTTATCAGGCGATTGCCGAGCCAATCCGAAACCTGTTAAACCTCCCCAAGGATAAGGAGCAGACACGAATCTTTGATTTGCTTGACCGAATGGAGCTGCCGAAGGAAACGGCGCAAAAGAAAACGGGCGAACTCTCCGGCGGGCAGCAAAAGCGCGTAGGGATTGCCCGTGCGCTGGCGATTTCCCCACGATATATCGTCTTTGACGAATCCATCAGCGGTTTAGATGTCATCCTTCGCAAAAAGATTCTGGAATTATTAAAAAGCGTTCAGGAGGAAGAGCAGTGCAGCTATCTTTTCATTACCCATGAAATTGACGCGGCGCTTTACCTCGCGGACGAAGTTCATGTGATGCAAAACGGGAAGCTGATTGAAGGCTGCCGGTGGAATGGGAAGCCGGATGTATTTCAAAATCCCTATACCAAACAGCTTTTACAGGCTTCCCACTTGATATGAATCCGATATATGCGCTTTTGAAGCGTGATATATACAAAAAAACGAAAGGACGGTTTTATTTTATGAAACTCAAGTCACTTGCTGCGCTTATGATGGCCGGCGTAATGACGCTTGGCCTGTGCGCCTGCAACAGTACAACTCCCGATGCTTCCAGTTCTGATCCCAACGCGGATACTACTCCTGTAAGCATCACAACAACAGAAGGCTGGGATTTTTCGTCTGGCTTCTATCCGGCGCTCTCCAGTGCCCAGCGCAGTACAGCCGGCTTTACCTATTATACTCGCAATTGCTATGACACCTTAGTTGTTCGCAATGGTAATGAGTATGAAGGAAGCCTTGCCGAGACATGGGATATCAGCGACGACGGCCTGATCTACACCTTCCATCTGAAAGAAGGCGTAAAATTTTCGGACGGAGCTGATTTCAATGCAGAAGCAGTAAAAACGAGCATGGAAGCAGCCTTCTCCAACATGGGGGATTATATTGCATCTTTTGGCAGAGTTGGAACACTCACGGAGTCGATTGAAGTTGTTGATGAATATACAGTGGCCTTCCACCTGTCTGCTCCGTATTATGGAATATTGAGCGACCTTGCCCTCTGCTTCCCCTATGGCATTGTATCCCCCAATGCTTTTAATGACGATTTGACTACCAAAGATGATATCCTGACCCAGACGATGGGAACCGGCCCCTACATGTATGCCGGAGATGGCGACGGAACCTCTTATACTTTCGTCCGCAATCCCAATTATTGGGGTGAAAAGCCGGATGTAGATGAATTTACGGTAAAGGTGATCGCAGACCCTGATGCTGCGGTCCTCGCCCTGCGCAACGGCGAAGTGGATCTGCTGGCGGGTACATCCCGCTTGAGCTTTGCGGGCTATACCGAGCTTGCCTCTGAGGATGGAATTGGAACTGTGGTGGATGATAGTGTTTCCAACAGTCGTTTTATTGGATTTAACACTCAAAAAGCTCCTTTTAATGATGCTGCTGTCCGCCAAGCGGTTGCCTACGCCATAGATAAAGACACAATTAGCAGCTCTGTATTCTCCGGTCTGGAAACGACAGCAGACCAGCTGATGGATAGCTCTTTACCCTACTGCAATGTAGAAACAACAACCTACAGCTATAATGTGGACAAGGCAAAAGAATTGCTGGAAAATGCCGGTTGGGTAGACAGCGATGGAGACGGCGTCCGTGAAAAAGACGGTACAAAATTGAGTGTAACATTTGATTATGTTACCGATATGGGGACAATGGAAGATGCCGCTTTAGTAATTTCGCAGGCATTGAACGACATCGGATTTGAAGTTACACTCCGTGGAGCCGATAACATGACTTGGTTTAATACTGTTCTTAATGACTTTGACTTCACAATCCATACAAGCTACGGCGGTTACAACGATCCGTTCCTAGACATGTCGAACATGAACCCAGATAGAATGTCTGACCCTGTTCTTTGGCAGGTAGCTATGGTTATGGAAAATGGGAACGAACTATTTGCCGAGTTAGACAGTACGGCAGACCTTAATCGTGTACAGGAAATATATGAAGAAGCATTGACAACAGCCGCAGATCAGGCTGTATTGGTGCCTCTGACCTATTCCCACCAGTACGCCGCATTCAACAGCGAAAAGATTGATTCGTTTAGCTTTGGCGGCGACCAGCTGTTCATTGAGATCGCCAATGTAAAGGCGAAATAACGGCTGCAAATACCAAGAAATATTCTGGAAAGGAGGTGTGCCAAATGGCCTTATCGTCATCAATGGAGGATTATCTGGAAGCTATCTTGATTATCTACAATCAGCATGGGAATGTACGCTGCGTAGACATTGCTGTATATTTAGGTGTTACCAAACCATCGGTTAGCCGAGCGGTCAAGGAACTGTCCAAATCCGGCCATATCACAAAAAAGGCCGACGGCACACTCTCCCTGACAGAACAGGGCTTGCAGCTTGCCGAACAGATTTATGAAAAACATCGTTTTTTTACAGAACGGCTTATTGCAGCTGGCGTAGAACCGGAATTGGCAGAAAAAGAGGCCTGCAGAATGGAACATAGCATCAGTGTGGAGTCGTTTCAGAAGTTAAAAGAAGCTGAAGAATCATGAAATGGAAAGAGGAAACAAATTGTGCAGTTCAACCAATCAACAGACTATGCGATACAAATGATTTTATATCTGGCAAAGGTTGCACATACCGTCCCCTCTTCTAAGTTGTCTGAAGCTATTGGCGTTTCGTCACGTTACCTTCTGCAGATTGGGGCCAAATTGAGAGATGCGGGCTTTATTACTGTTTCACACGGTTCAAATGGAGGCTATACGCTTTCAAAAAGCCCAGAAGAAATCACCCTGCTGGAAATCATCAATTTGATGGAACGCAGGCCGTACTTCCACTATCCAGTGCCGGTTCAAACAGAAAGGATTTCCCATGCGCTTGATGCGACTTATGAGCATATAAACGATATCCTGATAGACGCACTTGAGAGCGTAACGATTCAAAGCCTTCTTATGGAACCGGCTGAAGAATAAAAATGAATATGACCTTTTGAAAGACCGCAGGAAACAATCGATACGGATTGTTTTCTGCGGCTTTATATTTTATGAACCTGCGGAGGTTTTTCTTCAAATCTCCGGAGTAGTGGAAGTATCGGCAATATTAGGACAAATTTTTGCTTTACGGCTATAGGCTAATACATAGCGTTTAAGCGAGTATGATTGGATAAAGAAATAAATGGGAGTCATTCAAACAGGGGACTCCTATTTATTTTCCTAAAAGTCGCTTAGTATCTTGACAAAGAAAAGAAGTGTGCATATAATAAAAATAGCACCGATATTTTATACTGCTGCTATTATTTTAAGGGGGTGAAAAAATGAAACATAGCGATTCTGTAAAACAATATGTAAAAGGAGAACAGACCCGCCAGCATATCTTGGATATTGCCAAGAAAGAGTTTCTGGAAAAGGGTTATTATGATGTATCGATCCGAAATGTAGCTAAAATAGCAGAACTGACAACGGGAGCTGTGTTTCGGTATTTTCCGGACAAGGAAAGCCTTTTTGGCGCATTGGTATCACCGGTTGCGGAAGCTGTACTTTCTATGTACCGTTCGGGCAATGAGCAAGGGTATCAGCTATTGGAGGAAGGTGCTCCACAGAATATGTGGCAGATCTCCGAACAGTTTATCCACAATTTCATCCAGTATCTTTTTGCCAACAAGGAGGCTTTTTCACTTTTAATCAATTGCTCCAGTGGCAGCCCATATGAAAGCTTTATGGACGATTTGGTGGAGGAAGTAGAGAAGCAGACATATTCCTTCCTGCAGGAGATGCTGAAAAAAGGATACCCCTGCAGGAACCTGTCTACCGATGAAATACATGTTTTAATTAGTGCCCAATATTATGCGATATTTGAGATTGTTCGGCACGATCTGTCCATAGAGGAGGCAACTGCACGCCTTCATCTGATTGCAGATTTCTTCCGCCCAGGCTGGGACCGTATTTTCGGAAAGTAATACGGTATATTTTTGTCTACAAGTTAGCGAAAGCTAACCATTTTGAAATACCGAAAGGAGCTTACTTATGAGTACAAATCAGAACAGCACGGTCGAAAGTGCTAAGAAAAAAATCACGATCAGGGATATCATGACCATTGCGGCCATGATGGTACTTACTTTGGTCGTCAGCGGAGTAACAGGACCATTGACGCTGCCGGTTCCTTTTCTCTATCTCTACGTCTGCGCCGGCCTGCAGATGTTCCTCTGCGCAACCTTCTATCTTGTCGTTGCCAACCGCCTGAACAAACACGGGATTTTTCTTGTTTGGGGCGTGGTATATGGCCTGATTCTTGGATTGAGTGGTTACCTGTTCCTGCTGCCCTATTTTGTCGGCGTCGCCGCAATCTGCGAAGCTGCCATGATTGGAAAGAACACCTACCGCAGCCCGCTTCGCAATACAATTGGCTGGAGCATTTGGGGGTTGGGTATGATTATTGGAAATGCAGTACCGATTTGGGCGGCATGGGATTCTTATGTGGCACAGGCATCCGCAAGTGGATTTTCCCAGGAAGTTTTTGATATGCAGATTAACATGCTCTCTGACCCATGGCACATGATTTTGGCCTGCGCTATTACACTTGCTCTGGCAGTGCTTGGATGCCTGTTCGGGAACCGTATTTTGCGCCGCCACTTCAAGAAAGCGGGGATTGTTGGATGACTTCTGCAGTCTCGGCAAGGACCGAGAGAATCCGGAAAATCAATGTTCTGGTGCCTCTTTTTATCACAGTCTGTGCCTGTGCAGTAGCGTTCTTGGCCAAACAGGCCATATACCAGATGATCTTTACTTGTCTGCTTTTTATTTTGATGGCCTCCTTAGGTTTTATGAAAGCCGGCCTAAAATTTCTGATGGTTTATGCAGTCTGTGAGGTCTGGCTGCGATTGAACCTGCATTTTGGAATTGGGTTCCCCTCTCCTATGATGTTTACGTTCATCATTGAGTTTATTCCTATCATCATGCCCGTTTATCTTGCCGTCCAGGTGCCTTCTGGGAAACTGACCGCAGGGCTCCGGCAATTACCGATCCCAACAAAGATGATGCTGACTGTCATTGTTATCCTTCGTTTTATGCCAACCATTCTTTCTGAATTTTCGGATGTGAAAGACGCTATGCGCACAAGGGGATTTCTGCGTTCCCCGGCTCGTGTCCTTCTGCATCCATTGGCGACAATGGAGTATGTAGCCGTTCCGATGATTTTTCGTTCGTTGAAGATTGCGGACGAGCTGGCCTCCTCCTGTATGGTTCGAGGCATCGAAAGCCCTTATAAAAAGCAGGGATATTATGTGAATAAAATGCGGGCTGGCGATGTGCTGCTTATGGCTGCCTTCCTTACGGCCACCGTAATCTCTCTCGTACTGTGAGGTGATGCTATGAAACAAGCAATCGAAATTCGGAATTTAAGCTTCTCCTATGAAGGTGTGTCGGAGCAATTAAAAAATATAAGCCTTTCCTTACAAGAAGGCGAAGTGGTTGTTTTGACCGGACCATCCGGCAGTGGGAAAAGCACATTGACCAGAGTAATCAACGGCCTTGTCCCTTATTTCTACGAAGGAGAATTATCCGGCGAAGTGTATCTTCTAGGCAAAAATTTGTCTGAGGTTCCTTCCTGGCAACGCGGACGTTTTGTGGGGAATGTTTTTCAGGATCCGCGCAGTCAGTTTTTTGCCAATGAAGTCGCTGGGGAAATTGCCTTTGGATGTGAAAACTATGGTTTCTCGCATGAAGAGATTGTGCAGCAGGTTGTACAAACAGCAGCAGATTTGAAAATAAACAGTTTGCTGGAGGAAAAGGTGCGCTATCTCTCCTATGGAATGCGTCAGCGGGTAGCAATCGCTTCTGCAAAAGCGATTGACCCGCCGGTCTATGTCATGGACGAACCTTCTGCGAATCTGGATATGAAAGCAACAGCAGGATTGGGAGATTTGGTCCGTAAACTCAAATCTCAGGGAAAAACAATCCTGATTGCAGAACACCGGCTTTACTATCTTCAACATATCGCAGACCGGATTATTTATTTGCAGGATGGGAAAATCATTGCCGAGTTCTCCCCATCGGATATGGCAAGGCTGCCGGCAGAGCAGATCACAGAATGGGGCTTGAGAAGCATGAAACTGGAAACGCTTCCTGTCCAGGAAAACAAGGTAAAGCTTTCATCCGAAACAGCGTTTGAAGTAAAGGGGCTGTGCAAAAGCTTTGGCTCACACATTGTTGCTAAGGACGTAAGCTTCCAGTGTAAAAGAGGCGAAATCATCGCTGTCGTCGGTCCAAATGCAGCAGGAAAAAGCACGTTGGGAAAGATACTTTCCGGCCTTGTAAAAGAAAACAGCGGAACGATTTCTTATATGGGTAAGCGATTGAAGCCTTCCGGCAGGCGCGGACTTGTGTGGTATATCATGCAGGATTTGGACAGTCAGCTTTTTGGTGAGGATTTGATAGACGAACTGCTCACAGGACAGAAGATTACGCCGGAGAGAAAACAAAAAGCGGAGGAAATCTTACATGAATTGGATTTAACCTCTTTGATAGAGCGTCACCCTGCTACTCTTTCCGGCGGACAGAAGCAGCGCCTTGCTTTGGGTGTGGCACTGATGAACGAGGCCCCCGTACTGATTCTCGACGAACCGACCAGCGGCCTTGATGGAAAGAACATGCGGAAAGTGAGCGAACAGATGAAACGGTTGGCCGCAAAAGGCCACATCATACTGATGATTACCCACGACTTGGAGTGCGCTCTTTCTACCTGTAGCCGGGCATTACATATCCGGGACGGCCGGCTGGTGGATGACTTTGCCATCCAAAGCGCAGAACAGCTGCTGCGCATTATGCAATAAATTTAAAACGAGAGGAGTGATAGCATGGAAAACACTCGGAAATCTGGGATCGCTTATCTCCTGCAGCTGGCAGGGAAGTATAAGCTCCATTTGGCGCTGTCCGCAGTGTTTGGGATTTTAAGCGCGTTATGCACCTTTATTCCCTACATAATGGTTTATAAAACCATCCTTCTGCTGTTTGGAGGAAATACAGATTTTGCACAGGTGTTGCAATACGGCGCCATCGCGGCGTTGGCCATAGTAGGAAAGTTCGGTTTTTCCATTGTTTCCGGCACATTTTCCCATTTGGGCGCTTTTAACACCCTTTACCAAGTGAGAACGCAGATCAGCCGTCATATCGCTAAAATCAATTTGGGCTTTTTCACCAACCACACTTCCGGCGAAATTAAAAAGGTCATTATTGAAGATGTGGAACGGATTGAAAAGTTCTTAGCACACCAGATTCCCGATTTTACATCGGCTATTTGTGTGCCGGCGATTGTGTTTGTTTATCTTCTGACCGTTAACGTTCCGATGGCGCTTTGCCTGTTAATCCCTGTTGTGCTGGGGTTGGTAATTCAGTTTGCAGCAATGGCCGTTACAGGAAAGCAGATGCCAACCTACCACCGGCTGCTGGGGAAACTGAACTCAACCATCATGCAGTTCATTAACGGAATGCCCGTTATGAAAACCTATAACATGACGGCTGAAAGCTATCGAGAATATGCCGGGACCGTGACGGAATACAATGCGTTCTGGAAACAAAGCACCCGCAGCCAGGGATATACTTACGGAATTTTTGTTACTTTAGTGGAAAGCGGAATCCTGTTCGCCCTGCCTTTAGGCGGATGGTTCTATTTTCAGGGCAGCCTTTCTTCCGGTACTTATCTTTTCTTCATGATTATGAGCATGGTGTTCCTGACAAGCCTTTTGAATTTGATGAATTTTGCTATGATGTTCAATCAAATCATGAGCGGCCTTTCCAGGATTCAGGATATTATGGATATTCCGGATGCTGCCGCAGGAACGCATACTCTAAAAAAATCCGAAGCACACAGCGTTGCTTTTAAGCATGTCACATTTCGATACGACAAGATGGATGTGCTGAAAGATATAAATATTACGCTGCCGGCCGGAACAGTCACCGCTTTTGTGGGAGCCTCTGGTGCGGGAAAGACTACGGCGGCGCAGCTTATCCCTAAATTCTGGGAAGTGACGGATGGGGCTATTTGTATTGACAATGAGAATATCAATACATTGAAAACAGAAAACCTCATGGATTTGGTATCTTTCGTCTTTCAGGAAACCTTCATGCTGAATGACAGCATTTATCAGAACATTGCCATTGGAAACAAGTCGGCCACCCGTGAGGAAGTAGAGGCCGCGGCCAAAGCTGCTCAGATCCACGATTTTATCATGAGTCTGCCAAATGGATACGATACAAAGCTTGGAGAAGACGGTGTAAAAATGTCCGGCGGTGAGAAACAGCGGGTGTGCATTGCCCGTGCGATATTAAAAGACGCCCCGATTATCGTCTTTGATGAAGCGACCAGCTATACCGATATCGAAAATGAACACAAAATCCAAATTGCCCTTTCCAATCTGCTGAAAGGAAAAACAACGGTGATGATCGCTCATCGTCTTCACACGATTGTGGGCGCGGACCAAATCTGTGTTTTTGACCAAGGCAGGATTGCAGAAAAAGGAACCCATACTGAGCTGCTTGAGAAAAACGGCATTTACAGCCGGATGTGGCAGACCTATACGCAGGAGGTGGCGTCATGATTTCTTTCTATAAAACCATCAAAGAAGTCGTGGGTGAACGGCTGAGAAGCTTTTTCCTTCCGGTTGCCCTATCCTGTGTGGATTCTATCCTGCATATGAGTATGTTCTGTATCATGCTCGCCACTATTTTGGGATTACTGAATCAAACCTTTACCTCCGGAAAGCTCCTGACTTACAGCATCGTCCTCTTGCTCCTTTTCGTTGTACGGGCCGTTCTTTATTCTCTAAATTACACCCGGACGCAGTTTCGGGGCGCGGATGTGACCGCACATTTGCGCCTTTCGTTAGGCGACCATATTCGCAGTCTGAATTTGGGCTATTTCAATAAGAACAGCATCGGGCGGCTGACCTCGACACTTACCACGGATATAGCGGACTTTGAACAGATCTTGACCCATTCGATGTCAAGCATTTTTAAGGTTTTATTTTTCAGCGCTTTTACACTGCTGTTTGCCTTCTTTATAAGCTGGCAGTACGGTCTGGTGCTCTTGGCTTTGATTCTATTGGCGTTTCCCTTGATGTATGTAAGCGGAAACATGTCCAGGAAATATGGCGCGAAACAACGGAACAGCGTAAATGGTGTGATCTCCAGAATCGTTGAGTACATCAATGGAATCAAAACCTTTAAGCTGTATAATTTGACGGGCGAACGGTTTGAACGATTGGACAATAGCTTTGAGGAGCTGAAAAAACAGTCTATTCGGCTGGAACTTTCCATTATGCCGTTTTCCATTCTCTTTTCCATCGTAACCTCTTTTATGCTGCCTGTGGCTCTGATTGTGGGGACATGGATGCTTCAGGGAGGAAATTTGGATACACAGGAATTTGTCCTGTCCATTATGATTGCCGTATCTCTTTCCAGTATGATGGCTACTCTGGGAAGCCTGTATCCCGAAATGACTTATCTTGGGAAGGCGGCGGAAAACATTTTGCAGGTGAGAAAAGAAAAACCTTTAGCTTACCAGAAAGATGCGGACACCTTGAGCAGTCATGCAATCAGCTTTCATAAAGTGCATTTTTCCTACGAAGACGGTGTTGAGGTATTGCATGGCATTTCTTTTCATGCGGATCCAGGAACAACCACTGCGTTGGTAGGTCCGTCAGGAAGCGGAAAAACAACGGTCATCAGTCTGATTTCCCGCTTTTGGGATGTGACCAGCGGCAGTATTACAATTGGCGAAGAGGACATTCAAGACCTTTCCCCGGATGGACTGGCCAGCCATATAGCGGTGGTATTCCAGGAGGTCTACCTCTTAAACGACACGGTTGCCAACAATATCCGTGTCGGCAGGCCGAATGCTACACAGGAACAGATAGAGGCAGCAGCAAAAGCAGCAAGATGCCACGATTTTATTATGCAGCTGCCGGATGGGTATGACACCTTGGTTGGTGAAGGAGGCTCCACACTGTCAGGAGGAGAGAAACAGCGTATTTCCATTGCGAGGGCCTTGATTAAAGACGCGCCCATTGTCTTGCTGGATGAAACCACCTCCAATCTGGATGCCGACAATGAACAGGAAATCAATAAAGCATTGGATAAGCTTATGGAGGGCAAAACGGTTATTGTAATTGCCCACCGCCTGAACACAATTATCAATGCGGACCAAATCCTTGTCCTGCAGGAAGGAAAGATAAAAGAGCACGGGACACACCAGGAGCTAATCAAACATGGTGGGTGGTATTCCCATGTGATTTCCGAACAGGAGAAGTCGAAGGAATGGAAGGTATAAAGGTGAGTATTGATGTGAAGGAGGTGTATTTGTGCCCTTAACATCATCAATGGAAGACTATATTGAGGCAATCCTGGTGATTTTTCAAAAGCAAGGATGCGTTCGCTGCGTAGATATTGCTGGCCATTTAAGTGTTACAATGCCTTCTGTTAGTCGTGCCATCAAGGAATTGATCCATAAAATGTATTTGGAAAGAACAGAGGATGGGACATTGATTTTAACCGACTTAGGCAAGCAGGTTGCTTCTGCTATCTACGAGCGCCATTGTTTCTTCAAAGAGCGCTTACTTGCGGCTGGTGTAGAGCCGGAATTGGCAGAAAAAGAGGCCTGCAGGATGGAACACGGTATCAGCGAGGAGTCTTTTCAAAAGTTGAAGGATAGAGCAGGAAATACTAATGGAAAGGAAATGTAATCGTGCAGCTTAACCAGTCTACAGATTATGCGATCAGGCTCGTTTTATATCTGGCGAAGGCTGCACACACCGTCCCCTCTTCCAAGTTATCCGAAGCTATTGGCGTTTCATCACGTTACCTTCTGCAGATTGGGGCCAAATTGAGAGATGCGGGCTTTATTACTGTTTCACACGGTTCAAACGGAGGCTATACGCTTTCAAAAGGCCCGGAAGAAATCACTCTGCTGGAAATCATCAACTTGATGGAGCGCAGGCCGTATTTTTATAGCATATCGCTTTCCTCAAAAGGCAATTCTAATGCGCTTGACGCAGCATATAACCATATAAACGATATTCTGGCGGATGCTCTGCAGAGCGTAACGATTCAAAGCCTTCTTACAGAACCAGCCGGAGAATAAAAATGAATATGGACCACCGCAAATATGGTAATGAAGGCTTGTGTTTACATGGTGATAGTAAAGATCAGAACCAAGCGCTGTCCATAAAAAGCGTACATCCTCACTTGATTTTTCTTTTCAAAATCGGTATACTAAACATGTAAGTATCAATAATTGCAGCAGGGCAATTAAAGTTTCCGATTATATAGCGTCTGAGAGAGTTTTCTTTCAGGCGCTTTTTTGCCGTTATGTCTTCTGCTTCTGTCATAGAAGCACAAATTCGGAAGGATGGGAGCTAATCTCCCATTTCAAGCATTCTTGGCATTATGCCATAAACGCACGCAGAGAACAGTTGTTTTTTGCGTGCGCTTTTTATTATATAGATTGGAGTCGTAAGGCTCCCCCAACCTTATGCATCGGGGAGCCTTTGGGCATACCCGTTTTTATAAATATATCTCATAGAAAGGCGGGTATTACGATGGATATACTCAAAGAAGCGTGCTTGCAATCAGGTGATTATGCGATTGCACTGGCCCCCTATTACGCACAGGTGGTTGCAGAAGAAGGGATTTCGGATAAAGTTCGCACACTAAGAATAAAGGCGCTATATAATCTGAGCGGTCAGCTCCTACGGTACAAAAAATCCGGTTATGATGAGAAACTTCTCTCCTCTCTTGCGGGGAAGAAGGCGGAACTGATTATGCAGGCCAGTACAAAATCCGAAATAGAAAGGATTTCCAATCCTAAATGCCCCCATTTTGACGGGACAAAATTTATATCAGATTTGGTGCCGGAGGAAGAACTGATTATTTGGAGTGAAACATCTCTACGGGCTCCACTCAATGAATACGGCATGAAACGATATATGGAACTGTTTCGTCAGGTTTATCCCGAAAAAATTCATGAATTAGGCATATAGGGGGTCATCATGGTAAAATACCAAACCGTTCGGGCCGCCGACCTGGACGTTAAGAAGCTTACCTTTGAGGACCTGCGCTATCTACATGGAACAGGCCGAAGCTATGTGATTTCCGGAACTGGTCATGATAGAAAAACAGGATACCGCACTGGTGTGCAGACGAATGTTGGCGATATTGAAGTTTCAGAATGGAAGGAACTAATGAAAGAGCTGATCCATCGTTCAGGAGAAGATCATCTCTATCGGAAATTATTCCAATGGGTTTCCCAGACTACCCCGTGGCTTCACACAAAGCAAGAATACGAGTTGCAAGCTCTGGAACTTCATTCTGCAAGGATTTTTGAAAACCCAAATTGGGCCGACTATGAAGCATTTAAAAAACACCTTCTTTCCATACAGACAGGAGGTGAATTAGATGATTGAAGTCACTGTCATCGTTAAGGATGGAATGGTAATCGAGGTTTTAAGTGACGCAACTGATTTATCAGTAAAGGTGCTGGATTTGGATACAACCGATCCGGATATGGAGGATGCATTGCTTGACCAACTCGCAGCAGAACATGAAACAAAGCATTTTATTTGTTAAGGAGGTTACACATCGTTGTGAATGTTCAAAACAAAATCGACGGTAAAACAGTGGTGGAGTCATGATTTTGACTCCACCTTGTTTGTTAGGAGGAAAAACATATGATGAGGCCGAAATATCGGTGCCCGCAATGCGGAGCAGAGAGTTTTGAAGTGACAGCCCATGTTACGCAGGGCTGGAAAATTGATTGCTATGGTGTATTCATAGAATGCACAGAGGAATGTGAAGAGGTCACCCATCAGCCTGATGAAGATGATATGTGGTACTGTGCGAACTGTGAATTTTCCGGGCCAGGACAAAAATTCCTGATTTCTGAGGCGGAGGTAGAAAAATGAGCAGCACCATCTACTATGACAAAGCCTATATCCGTGTGGATGATGGCTTCATTCCGGTGGTCAATCATGGTGAAAGCAACGTTTTTGCTTTTGACCAACAGGGCAGGAAAGTTGCGGAGAAACACTGGAGTGTGCTGAGTTACCCTTATCTTCATAAGCTTTTGTTTTCAAAGGAAGAAATGCTGGAAATTGCTGAGAACTGCGAACAGATCAACATAGATGTTCGAGGCGGTATCAGAAAAAGCCGTAATCACGCTTTTAAAGAGGGTGAGTTCCAACGATGGATATTGAAAGGCATAGAATATGCCCACACAGTTGAGGAGTACACCCTGTTTGGCAACACCGTACAGGTGGTCGACTACGGCGACAACTACCGACGTTACCCGGTTCGCACGACAGAGGAACTTTTGGAAACACTAGAAAAACTCAAAACCTCCGGCAGCATCGGGGTCACGTTTTCCAATGACCGGCATGTACAGAAATCACCGGCAAGAAAAAAGACAGGAGGAACCACAAATGGAAAATAGAAAATGCCACTTCCGCTGGTTGGCAGAAGCCAGAGTCAACAAAGTCATTAAAATGATCCGGTTGCTTGGGGACTATTCTGAAAAGGCAATTTACCAATGCGAACCGGAACAAATAGAACAGATCTTTACAACGATTCGAGCAGAACTGGATAAGGCTCAGCGAAAGTTTTATATGGGAAAGCGGTGTTTTTCTTTAGCAGAGTACTATAAGAATATACTTTCCAATCCCCACATCTCTCTTTCCCTGCCAGACGGCAACAAACTGATAGCAACGGCTTTTCAGCAAGACGATTATCCCAGCATCAATATTTATCTTGAACGTCAACAGGAGGGCCCTGAGCTTATCTGCTTTGCAGAACACAATCCTGACCGCAATCCCAGCCATACAATTTGTATTGCTGCATATCAGTCAGATAAAGACGAGCCAAAATATTATGCCCCATACCGGCCGGAAAGGAGCTGCAATGATGAGTGAAATCTATTACCCTACGCGCAAACTTGCGTGGGAAGAAGTTAGCTTGTTAATCCAAAACAAAATTGAGGCCATACTTGGTCACTTTGTATCCTGCAAGGCATGGATGGAGGATTTATCCTATTGGAGCGTTTTAGCAGAAAACTACCAGTTTCCTATTGAAGAGTTCGAAAAGCTGCTCCAGTCGGTTCAGGCAAACAGTGAAGTTCGCTTGGAATCATTCCCTGAAGAGATGACAGCATCTCGTTCTTTGGGGATGGGCCTTTCTCAGCTTTTACTCCACAGCGCACTATGTGCAGATTGGGAACAAGAGCTCTATACCGAAGACGCGCTTTGGTTGGTCAATTATAAATGCAATGAGAATCTCCAGCAAACAAACATTCTTTACCTTCCAGGGATTTCGGTCCGTTGGGAGGAACTGAAAAGCTGTCAGGAGTTGATGGCCTATATGAAGAAAAACGGCAGCACGCATTCCTCACTCATGGATTTTTGCGAATCCTATCGGAAGCGGTATCATAATGAACTCTGCTGGCCCTACCCCATTTCTGACGGGAAGCATCTCGGTACATTTCTGATTCCTGTACGGGAAGGGATCCTAAGCCTTCCCTATGATGAGGCAGACAAGGAAGATTATGAAATCTTCTGTCTGGAGGATGCGCGGATGGCAGACGCCTCTGCAATGGAAGCCTTCATCGAGGATTGGGAGAGCTTCAGCCATGAACTTCAATCTGCCATGCAGAGTATGCTGGATTTTTACAAAAGAAAGGAGAAAGACAATGGGACAGAAACCTGATTGGGTCATCCATCTGGTGGCTAATGGAGCTTGTGATAAATGCGGGAAAGAAGAGAATAGCTTTCTCCCCTATACCTGTAATGCACATACCCACGGTATGGAGCGATATGGACATCCAGATTTTCAACTGGTACTGTTTCTGCCATCGGAAGAGATCGGCCGTATTCTAAATACCATGGGAATGCGTGTCCAGTCCGGAGAACGGTTCAAGGCAGGCGACTATGTTTCCGGCATCTATGAGGATTGCCAGATACGCTTGGATACATTTGAGGAAACCGGAAGAACAGTGCTGCGGGTAATCATTCCGGACAAGTACGGGGTATTCCCAGAAAATGAAAATTGTATGGACGTCTATAAATTGCAGCAGCTGCCTACGCAGGATCTCTGCTCGAAAGGTGGTATACGGTCATGAGGACAAGAATCTATCAAATCATTCCGGAGTTAGACGTACATCATATAAAATTCAAAGGAATAAACACCCTGCGGCAGCATTATGGAGACGCCGCACCGGCTGAAATTTATTGCTGTGTATATGATGGAGACCTGCAGACACATGATCTGGAGGAAATCTATATGATCTTGAACACCTGCTGGCCAGATAGTTATAAAGGGCATTCGTTATCCGTATCCGACATTGTTGAGTTGGAAGATAGCTGCGGTGGATGCACCTTTTTCTACTGTGATATGGCAGACTTCCAGCCGGTACATTTTCGAAAAGAGTTGGCAAAGTCGATAATATGAAAGAGCACAAAGGCCAGATAGAAACACAAATGAGAAAACAATTGAATTTGTTTCATTCCGAGATAAGTAGCATTCAAATACTATCTCAGGTCAGTTTTGACACAACAAAGAGGCGTCGGTTTCCGGCGCCTCTGTTTATATGGAGGTAAAGCAATATGAATGATAATACTGCTATCAATGCCAGACCAGTGAGTACATCAGAAAGGGTTCCTTTCAAATGCACCGGATGTGCAGCTTGCTGCCGGCATGTAGCGATGAGCGTAGCGCTGGAGTGCCTGGACATATTCCGGCTAACAAAGTATTTTCGTGACAGGGATACATCGATCAAAAACACCGATGATTTTCTGGCGCGGTATGCAGAACCTGTTCTGCTGGACGGCTGCGGTTTTATTGTATATATGCTCAAGGTTCAAGGTGATGACGACGCGTGCATTTTCCTCAAAGAAAATAGATGCTCTATACAGGAAGTGAAACCAAGAGCTTGCCGGATCTATCCCTTCGTTGCAAGCCCCACAGCCAACGGGCGCTTCGAATATATGGTATGTTTGGAGCAACCTCATCATTTTAAGGGGGCGATGGTTTCCGTCAAGCGCTGGATGAACCGCTTTTTCTTTGCGAAGGAAAAGGAAGCCCTGTATAGGGACTACCAATCGGTACCGAAAATCGCCGGCCTGCTGCGTCGCATTCCGGAGCACAACAGAAATCGGGCTATTGCATTGTTTTTATGGTACCGGTATTCTGACTATGATTTGGATCGTTCCTTTTTAGAACAATTTTCGTCCAATATGGAGAAGCTACAGATGGAACTCCGGGCTTTGGCATCAAAGTAATGAAACTTTAGGCCTAATAACAGTACAGCTTTAAGGCGTAAAAGTGTTGTGCTTTCAAGTTATGCTATGAAAGAGCAATTCAGTTGAATTGCTCTTTTTTTATGCACATATCTACGAGATGTCATAGATATATTGATGATTGCGGAGTTTCGTGTTATCATATCAATGAAAATACCGTAGGAAGAGGTGTAGGAAGATGGCTGTATGCTTTAATAAGCTCTGGAAACTATTGATTGACCGTCAACTTCGAAAGAAGGATTTAATAGAAATGACCGGTATCAGTTGGTCCTCCATCGCAAAGCTTGGACGTAATGAAAATGTCAATACAGATTTACTGGTTAAAATCTGCAATGCTTTGAACTGTGACTTTGGGGATATTATGGAAAATAAAATGTGAGGCGGTGGTTCTGTGGATTATATGATTTCTCACAAGGAAACAGTTCATGAAAAAAGCATTCTATATTATGACCCCAAGTATGCAGATGGACGGGTAGAAGCGTACACCCCTTCGGAGGGAATTGACGTATTCTATTCGGATATGTTAACCAAGGCGCCATACAGCTATCGCGGCGAATATGACAGAGCAAATACTTTGGAAATCAACTACTGCCTAAGCGGAAAGTATGAGTGTGAATTTAAGGATCAGACCATCATCTACCTTCAGGACGGGGATTTCTCCATGTGGAGCGGCAAAGGCGAAGTTGTCGCCTCGGACTCCAGCTATAAACGCTATCAGGGTATTACCATCTATTTGGATGTTGAGAAAGCAAAAAAGGCAATTCAGCCTTTGCTCCCCGGCACTCCTATTGACTTTGGTTTTCTCATCCATGAAACTCTTAGCGGAAAGACCAGCGTTGTTGCAAAACCGGGTGCGAAGATTCTGCATATCTTCAACGAACTTTACAACCTCCCCAATAAATATGTGCTGGATTATATCCGGCTTAAAATTGCAGAGCTGTTCCTGCTCATTTATACGGGTGATTTTAAATATGAGGAAAACAAAGACCGATACTATCCCCGCACCTTGGTACAAAGTGCGAAAAACGCCCGGAAATATATTGATGAACATTTTTATGAACACTTTACCATCGCAGATCTGGCCAGACAGTGTACGGTGAACAGCAAGAAGCTGATGGAGTGTTTCAAATATATCTATGGAATGACTATCAACGATTGTATTCAACAGGCGCGAATGGTCAAGGCTGGAGAACTGCTGCTGCAAACAGATTTTAAGGTCGGGGAAGTGGCTTCCCTTGTGGGCTACGACAGCGCCAGCAAGTTTACGGAGCTTTTCAAGCGGCACTATGGCCTTCTTCCCATGAAGTACCGCCAGACACATGGAAAAAAGAAATAAAAATCGGTTTGGAATAAATTGAAACGCGAATGGGGTAAAATCACTTTCTCGCTCGTGTTAGACTGGACTTACTAAAAAGCAGCCTAGTCTGGCACGAGCTTTTTTATAGACATTTTTTCGAGAAAGGTGATGAATATGGAAAATCAAAAAACGAGCCTAAAGGATTTTGTCCGGTCAAAACGCGCTTCCTTAATAGGTTCGGTCATTCTTGCCCTATGCGGTGTCTTTTTGGGAGTCCTACCCTATATTGCAGCGTATCAGCTCTTAATGGGCTTGGTATCTTCACAATACGTCGGGACAGATGTGCTCATTTACGCGGCAGTGATTTTAGGTTGTTTTGCCCTTCAACTGCTTTGTCATTACGCTTCAACGGCGATTTCCCACACGGCTGCTTTTTCTATTACGGAAGATATTCGGCTGTCTGTCACCAAAAAAATGCTGAAAATGCCGCTGGGATATACGCAGGCCAAAGGCAGCGGATATTTCAAGAATACGCTTATGGATGAATTGGAAAGAATGGAATATCCTCTTGCTCATGCGATTCCTGAAACCACCTCCGGGGTGCTTTTACCTCTGGTTATCATGATAACGCTATTCTTTATGGACTGGCGTATGGGTTTGGCTGTGGCAGTGCCGGCCATTTTAACCCTGCTGTTCTACCTTCCTATGTATTTGGGAATTATGAATGAGTTTGTAGGTACCTATTATGGGGCTCTTAACAATATGAACAGCAGGGTGATCGAGTACATCAGCGGTATCAAAGAAATCAAAATCTTCGGCAGAACCAAGGACGCTTATTCCAAATACGAAGGGGCCATCGACCAGTACAAGGATTCTACCCTGCGATTGTACTTCAAAATGTATCTGGCCACCTCACCGGCCATGGTGCTTCTCTCTTCCATTTTAGTCAGTGTTTTGTGCGTTGGAGGGGCTCTATATTGTGCAGGTACCCTTTCCGCTTCCGTGTATCTGTTTACCATCGTGATTTCAATTGCGATTGGCGCTCCGCTGTTGAAGCTCACAGAGTTCATGGATAACTTTTTCAGCATTCAGAATGGGATGCACATGGTTCAAGAGATTCTGTCAGCGCCGGAGATTGTTCAAAACAGGCAGATGTACGTGGATTTGCCCAATCACGAGGTTGCGTTTGAAAATGTCTCCTTTGCCTATGAAGACAAGGAGGTTTTGAAGGATTTCTCGCTTGTGTTCCATGAAAATCAAAAAACGGCTTTGGTAGGCCCCTCCGGTTCAGGGAAAACCACAATAGCCAATCTCATTGCAAGATTTTGGGATGTGACCGAGGGAAAAATTACAATGGGTGGTACCGATTACCGGGATATTCCACTGGCGCAGCTGATGGAAAATATCAACTATGTAACGCAGGATCCCTTTTTATTCAACCTTTCCATACGGGAGAATCTCAAAATTGGAAAACCAAACGCCACAGACGACGAAATAGAGGCTGCTGCCGAAGCAGCCCAATGCGCGGAGTTTATTTCCAAGCTTGAGCATGGCTACGATACCATTGTAGGCGACGCCGGTGCCAAGCTATCCGGAGGGCAAAGACAGCGGCTCATCATCGCCAGGGCTATCCTTCGCAATGCACCGATTCTTATTTTGGATGAGGCCACCGCCTTTTCCGATATGGAAAACCAACAGAAGCTGCAACTCTCATTGAATGCCCTGTGCAAAGACAAAACCTTAATTATCATCGCCCACCGTCTTTCAACGATTTTGGATTGTGATCAGATTGCCGTCGTTGACAATGGTCGGCTTAGTGCCTGCGGAACTCATGAGGAATTGCTGCAGACCTCTGAATTGTACCGGAATATGTGGGAAGTAAACCAGGCCAGTATCCAGTGGAGCATCAAATCCAAGGAGGTGGAAACATGCTAAGGACCGTCAGGGAATTGATTCAGATGATGAAGAGTCAGAGAAAAAGATTATGTTGGTCGCTGCTGTTTAGCTTTTTAGACGGATTTCTTCTTGTTATGCCTCTCATGATTGCTTTTTACATTGTCAGCTGCATTCCTGAGTTGTTTCCATCCGCCCACACTCCGTTGACCATGGAAATGGTATTTTGGTGCTCTGCAGCCATGATCTTCTGCATTGTGCTGCGGATCGCACTGCGCTATCTTACGCTTCGGTTCCGATCCGGAGCCGGGTATATTGTTATGAGTGAGGAACGCAAAAAATTGGGCCGGGAACTGAGAAAGGTTTCCATGAGTTATTTCAATCAGAAGAACTTGGGAGATCTGGTGGCAACCGTTACTTCAGACGCCAGTTTTATTGAATTAGACGGCCTTGGTGTGTTGGAAAAGGTTGCGGCAGGTGTCCCTGCCCTTATAATTGGTATATTAATTTTGGCCCTGTTGGATTGGAGAATCGCTCTGATTTCCTGTGCCTTTCTAATGCTGGCATATCTGGCGTATCGCCGGTTATCCTCCACGCAGAAGCGTCTCGGGCTTTACCGGGAAAAGCTGGTGAGCGAAGTGACAGAGGATATCGTGGAGTTCATCAAGGGACTGCGGGTTTTGAAAACCTACAATATGGAAGAAAAGCAGTTTTTTAAAACCAAAGTATCCTTTGCCAAGTTGAAAAAACACAATCTCAAAGTAGAACTGTGCCACATCCCCTCTTCTGCGGTATTTCAACTCTGTTTTCGTGCTGTCACGGCAGCCATTATTCTCCTGGCCGGCATCTTCTTCCTTCAGGGAGAAACCGATTTTCCTACCGCTTTTCTTCTCATGCTGGGTGCGTTCAGCCTCTTTTCCGGTGCGGAGCTTATGGGAATTTACAGCATTTTCAGCTTCACAACGCAAGAGGCGATGGACCGCATCAAACAGGTTCAGAATATTCCTAAGATGGACGATAAGGAAGGCAAAGAAGCGTTGGCACATTTTGATATTGCGCTGGAGCATGTAACCTTTGCCTATGAAGAAAAACCAGTTCTGAAGGATATCCATTTTGTTGTTCCGGAAAGGACGACAACGGCCTTGGTGGGATTGTCTGGCAGTGGAAAAACCACAATCACAAATCTGATTGCACGGTTTTGGGATACCACCCAGGGACAGGTGCTCCTTGGTGGTAAAAACATAAAGGACATTCCTTATGAAACAGTTCTGAAAAATTTGAGCTTCGTCTTTCAGGATGTATTTCTGTTTGACGATACGATTTTAAATAATATCCGACTTGGGAATCCCTCGGCCAGCCCGGAAGAGGTCGTGGAAGCGGCCCGCAGAGCACAGTGCCATGACTTTATCATGCAGCTGGAGAATGGCTATGACACGATGGTTGGAGAAGGCGGCGCCAAGCTTTCCGGAGGCGAAAAGCAAAGGATTTCTATTGCCAGAGCTCTCATCAAGAATGCCCCTATTGTTTTGCTTGACGAGGTGACAGCCAATGTAGATGTGGAGAATGAGCAGAAAATCCAAATGGCGCTGCAGGAGCTGCTGCGGGATCGAACCGTTGTGATGATTGCCCATAAGCTGTCTACCCTTCAATATGTAGACCAGATCCTTGTGATTGAAGACGGGACGATTACACAGAAAGGCCGCCATCAGGAGCTAATCCAAGAGCCGGGGCTTTATCAGCGCCTGTGGAACCTTCAGGAAGAGGCGGACCGCTGGAAGCTGTGAAAAGAAAATAAAAATCGGAATGGAACATTTTCCGGGAGAAATGGAGCAAAACTCAGTTGGCATATCGCTATAATGGTTAGAGGAAGCTAACCAAAGGTTTCTGCAAAACAAATTCATATAAAATGGAGGATGACAAATGAAAAGGATACTTGCATTTTTGTGCTGTGCCGCCATGGTTCTTGGGCTTGCTGCATGCAATACAAATCAAGAGCCAAGCGGAAGCGAGCCGGCCGCATCAGAAAGTGTGGAATTGAAAACCAGCGAGAGTACAGATTTCATCAGCTTTACGCCCTGCGGCCACAGCGGCGGGTCTTCTACCTACTCTCCCACTGTGTATGAAACCCTGCTGTTGTACGAGGATGGAGAGTTGAAGCCCAATCTGGCGACAGAATGGGAAATGAACGGAAATGAGATCACCCTGAAGCTGCGGGAAGATGTAAAATTCTCCGATGGAGAAGCATTTAACGCAGAAGCAGTAAAAGTGAACCTGGAAAGCCTTTATGAATACCAGTATGATTCCGTTGCATGGTTCCAGGTTATCGGGCTTCTGGATCATGTGGAAGCAGTGGATGAATACACCGTTAAAATTGTTTTGACGCAGCCCTACTATGCGGCGCTTTACGATCTGGCTTCCAGCTTTGCGCTTGGGATGATGTCTCCTGCCTGCTTTGAGGTGGAAGGCAATCCCTATGAGAACGTCTTTACCACGGCAGGAACAGGCCCCTACACGATTACAGATTATGAACAGGGTTCGTCCTATGTATTTGAACGGAACGACAATTACTGGGGAGAAGCCCCTGCGGTCGATAAATTGACTGTCAATATTGTGCCGGATCTGGACTCCCGCCTGCTGGCCCTTCGCTCCGGGGAAGCGGACTTCCTGCTGGGCGTAAGCAATCTTTCTTACGATTCGTTTGACGAACTGAGCGAAACCGATGGATTTACGGCGGTCAAATCTGAAAATCATTCCAAGTGTGATTATATCCTCTTTAACTCCGCCAACACCGCATTGCAGGATGCACAGGTGCGCGAAGCTCTTTCCGAGGCGATTGATAAGGAGTCTATGGTGAGCAATGTGCTGTATGGCCTTCAGGAGAATGCTGCCTATATGTTTGACCCTGCCCTGCCGAACTGCGCGCTTGACCTCCCTGCATATGAGAGCAACAAAGAACATGCCGGAGAACTGCTCGACGCGGCCGGCTGGAAGCTGAATGATGCGACCGGCCTTCGTGAAAAGGACGGACAGGCTTTGACTCTGAAGCTGGTATACCAGGCTGGTTATGGTTCCAATGATTCCGTTGCACAATTCTTGAAATCCGAATTAGAAAAAGTGGGCGTGGAGCTTACTTTGGAATCCTTTGACCTGACTACATACAGTACAAAGATTTATGAAGGCTCCTATGATATGGCGCTGGCGTTTTCCTACGGCGTTCCTTATGACCCCCATGTAACGCTTAGCGGATTTGTCGGTTACGACTTAGGGGACGTCTCGATGCAAAGCTTCGATTTCAAAGAAGAGCTCAATGGTTATCTCACCGAACTGATGCAGACAACAGATTCTGAAAAAGTAGCGGAGCTGACGGAGCAGGCTCTTACCCTTATGCACGAAAACTATGCAGCGATTCCTTTGACCTATGAGAAAGAGCTGGTGGTGTTCAACAACGAAAAGATCAGTGGAATTGAGTTCTTTGGACAGCCGGGATTAACAGTGCTTCAAAATATCGTGCCGGCAAAATAATGCAAAATCTATCGTAAAGGAACAGGGTGGCCGGGCGTATGCTTTGTGCCGCCCTGTTTTTTAGGAAAGGGGGTTATGTTTTGCTGAGATATACGATAAAGCGCTTAATCGGTTTGGTTCTTGTGCTTTTCGGTGTTACGATTCTGTCCTTTGTGATTGCGAACATCTCCGCTGTGGAGCCGGCAGAAGCGTATGTGAAAATGAACAGCATGGTTCCAACGGAAGAAAATTTGGAGAAAGCACGGGAAGAACTGGGCCTTGATAAACCCATTCTGGAGCAGTATACCGATTGGTTGAAAGGGGCCGTTCATTTGGATTTTGGCACATCTTATGCCTCTAAAGGCGATGTGGGTCAGGAATTGATGAGCCGGTTTCCCTCTACCTTATATCTGGTGAGCGTATCCATCGCCATTGTTGCCCTGATGACCGTGTTGCTGGGCGTATTAAGCGCGCTGTATAAAGGGAAATGGCCGGATAAGCTTATTCACGCCGTTACCCTTGTCGGGGCTTCAACACCGATTTTTTGGTTGGGTTATATCTTAGTACTGCTGTTTGCGATAACTTTTTCACTGGTTTCTGTCACCGGATACGGAGATTGGAACACCGTTTTGCTTCCGGCCATTACCTTGGCAGTACCTATGATCGGTACCAATACGCGGGTTCTCCGGGCCAACATTTTGGAAAATATGAACCAGGATTATGTGCTTTACGCGCAAGCGAGAGGTTTGTCCCGCCGAAAGATCATTGGCAAACACATACTGAAAAATGCAGCAGCGCCCATGCTGACCATTCTAGCCCAGACCTTTGGAAGCGCGGTAGCCAGTTCCATGCTGATCGAAGCGGTTTTCTCCTGGCCGGGTATTGGGAATTATGCGGTGAGCGCTATTCTGAACCGGGATTTGCCCGTCATCAACGCCTATGTGGTTGTGATGGCAGTTGTTTTTGTCATATGTAATCTGTTGGCAGACCTGATTCAGATGAAGTTCAACCCAAAGTTGCTTACGGAAGGCGGTGATATATGATGCTTCGAAAGATTTGGAAGAGCAAGCAGGCTATGTCTGGGCTTATCATTATCCTCCTGCTGTTCTTACTCGCGTTATGTGCGCCTGTATTTGCACCGAATGACCCGGAAGCCATTGATGTTACCCTCAAATTTGAGGATCCGTCTCTCCAGTTCCCATTGGGAACCGATGAGATGGGACGCTGCATCCTTTCCCGGCTGATTTATGGGGCGCGCTATTCCATTGGCATCGCCGTACCCGTGGTGGTTATTATTTTTGGCATCAGTTTGTTTCTTGGAACGCTGTCGGCCTATTGCGGAGGGGTGATCGACCGAATTTTTGTCATTATCTGCGATATTGTCATGGCCTTTCCACCGGTAGTGATTATATTAGCGCTGATTGGGGCCATGGGCCAATCCCTAATGAACCTTTTCCTTGCGCTGCTTCTCACCTTATGGGCATGGTACAGCAAAATTGTCCGCAGCTATGTGCTGTTGGAAAAGAACAAAGATTATATTGCCGCAGCCAGAGTATGCGAAAGCTCTCATGCAAAAATCATCCTCAAGCATATCATTCCCAACATCATCCCTATTCTCTTGGTGAGCTTCACCACCTGTATCGGTGAGGTTATCGTCATGATTTCAGGATTCTCTTATCTGGGGTTGGGAGTAGGCGCCGGCGTGCCGGAATGGGGCTCCATGCTCAGTAACGCCAAGCAATATCTGTTTAGCCACCCGGAATTTATCCTTTACCCCGGTTTGTGCATTCTGCTTTGCGTGATTGGTTTCAATTTGTTTGGTGAGGCACTGCGGGAGATTGTGAATCCGGAGGAAAAAATATGATGGACAAAGCGATACTGCAGGTACAGAATTTGTCTGTCCGCCATAAGGGCGGGCCTCTGCTGGTAAAGGGCAGCAGCTTTGAATTAGAAAACGGGCAATGCCTTGGACTGATTGGAGAGAGCGGAAGCGGAAAGTCTATGACCTGTAAAGCAATTCTGGGCCTGCTTCCTAAAAGGGCGTTTGATATATCAGGACAGGTGATGTTCCATGGCAGCAATTTGTTAGATAAAACCCAAGCGGAGATGAATCGCATCCGCGGTCACCGGATTACCATGGTCATGCAAAATCCAATGACTGCGTTTAATCCTGCTTTTAAGGTGGGAAATCAGGTGGTAGAAACCCTTTGCACACACTTATCTGTCAAAAAACGCGCAGCATATCAGATGGCGGTAACGCAGCTGAAGGAAATGAATCTCCCAAGAGCGGAAGAGTTGATGAACAGCTATCCGCATACGCTTAGCGGAGGAATGCTGCAGCGGGTCATGATTGCTCTGGCCCTGATGGTAGAGCCGGAACTGCTGATTGCGGATGAGGCAACCACCGCCTTGGATGTGAGCACTCAGTCGATTATTTTGGAGGAATTTAAACAGATCAAGGCATCTGGGATTTCTCTGCTCCTTGTTACCCATGATTTTGGCGTGGCAGCCGAATTGGCTGATAAAATTGTGGTAATGAAAGACGGGAACATTATAGAACAGGGAGAAATGCGGCCGCTTCTTCTGAAGCCACAGGAAAAGTATACCAAGGAGCTTATTGATGCCAGTTTATTGAAAAAGGGGTGATTCTATGCTGGAACTGATTGGAGTGTCGAAAGAATATAGGGTAAAAAGACGGGGCGGCCGGCCATGCAAGATAGAGGCAGTCGATGATGTATCCCTCACCTTTCAAAAAGGAGAAAGCTATGCGATTGTTGGCGAAAGCGGTTCAGGCAAAAGTACCCTTGCAAAATTGATTATGGGATTGGAAAGGCCAAGCAAAGGGCAGATATTATATGATGGACAAGAGCTCACGCATGTGAAAGGAAAAGAGCTCCGCAAGCTGAGGAGAGCATTCAAATTGGTCTTTCAAAACAGCGGAGGGGCGCTGAATCCAAGATGGAAAATAGGCGCCTGTATTGCGGAGCCATTGGTCAACCGGCACGAACTGTCCCAAAAACAGATTCAGGAAAAAGTAAAAGAATATTTGGAGCTGGTGCATCTGCCGCAAAAGACGATAGAAAAATTGCCTCATGAATTAAGCGGAGGCGAGCAGACGAGGGTTTGTATTGCCCGTGCGCTGATTACGGAGCCAGAGGTCCTTATCCTGGATGAGTCGGTCAGCGGATTGGATACAACGGTGAAAAAACAGGTTCTCGATTTGCTCCGTATGATCCGGCAGCAGCGACAATACACCTGCCTTTTTATCACCCATGACATGGAAGCTGCCATTTATATAGCGGATAACATTGTGGTGATGAAAAACGGAAAGGTTGTGGAATCAGCCGAACACATACAATCGCTGGATACCTTGCGGGCGGATTATTCCCGCCAGCTTGTTCATTCGCTTCCCAATATCAAAAAAATTATGCCAGAGTAAAAGGAGGCTATACATGCAAATCGGAAAATCAAGCGAGGATTATTTGGAAGCAATCCTTGTCATTCAACAGAAAAAGGGATATGTACGTTCTGTTGATATTGCTCATTATATGAATGTCTCAAAGCCATCCGTTACGAGAGCAATTCATGAATTATCAAAAATGGCCTGTGCAAAAAAACAGGAAGACGGTTATATCATTTTAACCGACCAAGGCCGGATGATTGCAGAGCAAATCTATGAACGTCACTGCTTTTTCCGAAAGCATCTCCTTGCGGCTGGAGTAGACCCCGAAACAGCGGATCAGGAGGCCTGTTCTATGGAACATGGGATTAGCAGTGAGTCTTTTCAAAAGCTGAAAGAAGCAACCGAGATATAGGAATCAGGAAGGAAGACCAATCCGTGCAGCTTAACCAATCAACAGATTACGCAATACGAATAATTTTATATCTGGCCAAGACTGCACGGACGGTCCCATCTTCCAAACTCTCCACGGCCCTTGGTGTTTCATCACGTTATCTTCTGCAGATTGGGGCCCGGCTGCGGGATGCAGGAATGATTCGAGTTTCCTATGGAAACTCGGGAGGCTATGTGCTGGCAAAGAATCCTGACGAAATTACTTTATTTGACATCGTTGTTCTGATGGAAGGAAGCATACAGATAGGAGTTCAATCTGTGAAAAGAGAAACAACTGTGAAATTCGAGTTGTTAGATGCTGCATATGAACATGCCAATCAGGTTCTAACGATGTTCTTAGAAACAACGACTATTTCCCAGCTACTGACATGAATGAGAAACTCTTTTTCATAAGAAGGAAGGAGCTTATCAATATTATTAAAGGATGTCTCCCAAGTCATTTCTTGATTTTGGCGACATCTTTTTTCTCTATTATTTTCTTTTGAATTAAGCAGATGCCCAAAAGAACAGAGCGTTCGGATTGATGAGTGGAATAGCCTGCCAGCATCAGACTCCGTACTGAAGACGCGTATAAAGATGACTGGTGATAGTTCGTCCAGGCAGATCTACAACCACTGCAAAAAGTTAAGACAAGCAAACATAGTAAACCTATTCAGTAGATCCGTGTATTGCTCAAAAAAAGCATTATGTTCATTCATCGAGGTTAGCAAAACTAATTATCAAAACAGCATTCTTCTATTGACAAAATAAAAAGTCAGATATATAATTAAAACCGCCGGATTGAAACTGACGGTTTTAATTTAGAAACAAAATCAATTCGGAAATGCTAAACTGGAGTGGATGGAATGGCGAAACGTATAGAGGGTGTTACTGAAAAGCTGCTTGAATCGGCAAAAAATGAATTTCTGAGTAATGGATATGAGAATGCATCCTTGCAGACAATAGCGGAAAAAGCAGGCTCCAGCAAAGGCGCTATCTATATCCGTTACCCTGATAAGAAGAGTTTGTATTGCGCTTTAGTAGAATCGGTAGCAGATGAATTTTGCAATTTACTCGAAGGAGAACTCCATCGCTTTGAAATGCTTCCGTCAGATGAGCAAAAAGAAAGGGTTATGACCTTTGGAAACGATGGCTTTTCTAAGGTGATTGCATATATCTACGATCATTTCGACGAGTTTAAGCTGATTCTTACCAGTGGAGAGAACAGTACCTATCAGGAATTTATCCATCGGGTTATTGAATTGGACATTTCCTGTACCATGCAGTTTATTGAACAGACAGGAAATGACGCGCTTTCTTCCGGGCGGCTTACACCGGAACTGGCGCACCTTCTGTCCAGTGCCTTTTATGCCGGACTATTTGAGGTGGTTATTCACGATATGCCCCAAGATCAGGCTGTCGAGCATATCCAAAGAATGAGAAGGTTTTATAATGCTGGCTGGAAGACAATTTTTGAAGAAAATGCGGGGTGATGCTTTTGAGTGGGTGGATTGATTCATCCGGTTGGGTTCATTGCCCCGTCTGCGGCAATAAAACGAGAACGAAGGTAAACAGAGATACAGTATTAAAGCGTTTTCCGTTATTTTGCCCTAAGTGCGGACATGAACACATCGTAGATGTTCAAGAAAATAAAATAGTATCGTTAGAGCCAGACGCTAAGACGCAGAGCCGATAGTTTGTAAGACAGGGATCTTACAGGTTATCGGCTTTTTTTAGGTGTAAAGGTTAGCTGCAACTAACGGAAGGAGGATTTTTTATGAAGCAAACTTCAACTGTTGGAATCATGGATTTCATTCGTCCGCATAAGGGCGGATTCCTTTGCTCCGTGGTTTTATCCGTGTTGGGGGTTGCCAGCGGTATCGTACCATATTTTGCAGTCGCAAAGATGATTAACTTGCTTATTGCAGGTGAACAGAATTTTTCTATATACCTATTGTGGTGTTCTGTTGCTTTGGTCGCTTTCATCATGAAGTCTGTATTTCATGGGTTTTCGACAAAAGCTTCGCACGAAGCAACTTTTGCAGTTTTATCTGAAATACGGCGAAGGATTGCCTCAAAGTTGACAAAGGTTTCTATGGGGTATCTAACCGATACGCCATCGGGAAAACTGAAAAGTTCTATGGTAGAGCGAGTAGAACAGATGGAGGTTCCATTGGCGCATATCATTCCCGAAATGACAGCCAACCTTTTGGTTCCTGTCGCAGTTATTATCTATTTGTTTGTTTTAGACTGGCGCATGGCTCTCGTTTCTTTGATTACTATTCCGATTGGTGTCCTGTGTTATATGGCACAAATGAAAGAATATCCTAAAAAATACGGGGCCGTCGTACAAGCAGGTAAACACATGAGTGCTACCACGGTAGAATACATCAACGGGATTGAAGTCATTAAAGCGTTTAACCAGAGCGCGGCATCCTATGGGAAATTCACGCAGGCTGTTCATAAAAACGCAGAGTTGATTCTTGACTGGATGAAATCTACACAAGGGTATTCAGCCCTTATGATGACCATCTGGCCGGCTGTTTTGATTGGGGTGCTCCCCATTGGATGTATTTTCTATATGAACGGAAGCCTTACCACGGCTGCTTTCATCACTATTATAATTTTATCGCTGGGTATTGTAGGCCCGTTGGTATCTGCAATCTTTTTAACCGACGACTTTTCCAAAATCAGTACCATCGTTGGAGAAATCAGTTCTATTTTATCGGAACCGGATTTGGATCGTCCGCTCCAACATAAAAACTTAAACGGATTAGATATTGCTTTAACCGATGTGAAATTCGCATATAAGGATACGCAAGTCCTAAAGGGTATAAGCTTAAAAATTAAACAGGGAGCGACAACCGCTTTGGTCGGCCCTTCTGGTTCCGGTAAGTCTACCATCGCAAAATTGATTGCTTCTTATTGGGATATTGATGAAGGGACGATTACGATTGGTGGGGTTGACATTAAAAAAATTCCCGCAGATCAGGTGATGGATTTAATTGGATATGTATCCCAAGACAATTTTCTATTTAATGTGTCTGTACGAGAAAACATTCGTATGGGTAATCCGAGCGCGTCAGACCAAGAAGTAGAGGAAATCGCCAAAGCTGCAGGCTGTCATGAGTTTATTATGGGCCTCGAACACGGTTACGAAACCCTTGTAGGAGGCGCCGGAAGCCATTTGTCCGGCGGGGAGCGCCAAAGGATTGCCATTGCCAGGGCTATGATGAAAAACGCTCCTATTGTTATCTTGGACGAAGCGACTTCCTATACTGACCCGGAAAATGAAGCGGTTATACAGGATGCGGTAAACCGGCTTACTAAAGGAAAGACCTTGATTGTTATTGCGCACAGGCTATCGACAATTATCCATTCCGATCAGATTGCAGTAGTAGAAAACGGAAAGATCGCCGCAACTGGAACTCATGAAGAGCTTCTGAAAAATTGCCCGCTTTATACAGATATGTGGAAAGCGCATATACAGGCAAAAGACTCTGCCGGTATGAAAGGAGGCGCTGAGAATGTTTAACGCATATAAACGCTTTTTTGCTTTTGCTGGAAAACAGAAAAAGACGTGGTATAAGGGAATGGGTTATGAACTGCTTCGCAGTATTTTTGAGGCTGTCCAGTTTATTGCTTTGCTGGTTGTGCTGCGGGCCTTGGTAGAACAAAATGTTACAGGCGGAACAGCATTGGCCGCACTGGGGGTCATGCTAGTCAGTGTAACAGGCGCTGCGGTTTTCTGGTACTTGGCTCACAACAGTGAAGGACAGGCCAATTACCATATGTGTGAGGAAAAAAGAATTAAAATCGGCGAACGTATGAAGTACATGCCAATGGGCTATTTCAATAGCCAAAGCTTGGGAAGCCTTACAGCTGCAGCAACTTCTACAATGGAAGATTTGGAAAGTATGTCGTTTGCCGTCATTGCCCGCACGATGGTAGGGATTATCCGTACTGTTGTATTTTCTATTGCGATTTTGTTTTTTGATTGGCGCATAGGGCTGATTTTCTTATTGGGGATACTGTTGTTCTTATTTGTTAATTCACAATTGCTGAAAAAATCCCGTCAGCTTTCTCCCGGACGTTTGCAGGCACAAACCAAATTGGTGGATTCTGTTCTTGAATATATTCAGGGAATGAGCGTTGTTCGTGCGTTTCATGGCGATAAGGCGGCGAATCAAACATTAAATAAAACCATAGAGGAAACGGAGTATCAAAACTTTAAGCTGGAGCGCAAGCGTATCCCATACAATGTTCTGGAGCAAATTGTGTTGCGAATTGCTGCGGTAGCGGCTGTGCTTCTTTCTATCTGGCTATATTTAAGTGGAGCTATGACTTTATTTACCTGCTTGATGATGGCGGTTTCCGCTTTTCTTGTCTACAGCGAGCTTGAGTCAGCCGGAGAAATGTTCTTTATGCTTCCAATGATCGATGCTTCCATTGACAGAGTGGAACAGATTGATCATGCTCCCCGCATGGATGAACAAGGTACAAAACAAGAAACGAAAAATAGGGATATTACATTTGAACATGTCAGTTTTTCTTATGGAGAACGGGAAATTATCCATGATGTCAGCTTTTCCATACCGGAAGGGACTACCACTGCAATCGTTGGCCCCTCCGGATCAGGAAAAACAACTCTTACCAGTTTAATGGCTCGTTTCTGGGATGTGGACAGTGGAACAGTTAAATTGGGCGGGACAGATATCAGGGAATACCAGTTGGACAGCTTGATGGCAAACTTTAGTATGGTATTTCAAACGGTCTACCTCTTTAATGATACGATTGAAAACAATATTAAATTTGGAAAACCCGGTGCCACTCACGAAGAGGTTGTGGCGGTTGCCAAGGCAGCCCGGTGCCATGACTTTATTTCTGCCCTTCCGGATGGTTACGACACAGTGATTGGAGAAGGCGGAGCTACTATTTCCGGTGGAGAACGCCAACGCTTATCCATTGCACGCGCCATGCTGAAAGACTCCCCTATCATCATTTTGGATGAAGCTACCGCCAACGTTGACCCGGAAAATGAAGCTGAGCTTCAGGAAGCGATTGAAGCGTTAACGCATAATAAGACGATTATTATGATTGCCCACAGGCTCAAGACCGTCCAGCATGCGGATCAGATTCTTGTTTTGAAGGCCGGCCATATCGTACAACGCGGCAAGCATGAGGATCTGATAAAGCAGGATGGAATCTATGCAGATTTCGTCCAAAGCAGGAAAAAAGCCGAAAGCTGGAGTATTGTTGGAGAAGAATCGCTGGGAGTTAAAGTATGAGCAAAAAAATATTGGTGCGCTTATCTATATTTCTTCTTGTGCTGTTTGGTGTTACGGTTTTGACTTTCATCTACACAAATTTATCCCCTGTAGATGCGGCTGAGGCTTTGGCTGTGCGCCGGTATTCAAGGCCCACTCCAGAACAGGTTGAATTAGTACGGGAAGAATTGGGCCTTGACAAACCTCTGATCCAGCAATATGGTTCTTGGCTGTGGAACGCGTTACATGGAGATTTTGGAAATTCCTACAATACAGGCCGCCCTATCATCGAAGAACTGACAGCCTCATTAGGGCCAACCATCACAATGGCATCATTGGCGCTGTTGTTTGCAGCCATATTTAGTATTCCTCTGGGTGTGCTATCTGCCAGTAAAAAAGGTGGATTATTCGATAAAACAGTTTACTTGTTTGGGATCGTTTCCATGTCTCTGCCCAATTACTGGATTGGTTTTATGCTCCTGCTGGCCTTTTCTGTTCAGATTCCGATCTTCAGCATTATGGGGGCAGACAGCATGAAAGATTTTATCCTCCCGGCCCTGGCGCTGGCGATCCCGGTGGCGGCAGGGAATATCCGCGTGTTTCGCTCTTCACTTTTGGAGGGATATAGCCAGGATTTCGTATTATATGCCCGTTCACGCGGTGTTTCGGAACGCAGGATCGCTTTTATGGTAAGCCGGTTTGCCCTGCCCCCTTTGGTAACAATGCTCGCCCAAAGCTTTGGATTTATGATAGCAGGCAGCGCGATGGTGGAATCAGTCTTTTCTATTCCGGGAATAGGTTCTATGTTGGTAACAGCGTTAAATGCACGGGACACGATTACAATCAATGCGTGCGTTTTGTTAACAGCCGCCATTTTTGTTCTGGTTAATTTTATAGCGGATCTGGTCAATATCGCCTTGAACCCACACGGAAAAGCAAAGGAGAAGGTCTATGATTCGTAAAATTTTACATAAACCGCAGGCACTGCTTGGGTTGGCCATGATGTTAATTATATTTTTGGTTGTGGTATTTGCGCCTTTTATAGCGCCGCATGACCCATCTGAGCTAAACGTCGCGCATGCTTTGTCCGCTCCTGATTCGGAATATCCGCTCGGTACAGATGAAATGGGACGCTGCGTGCTTTCACGATTGCTCTATGGCGCACGGTCGTCTATGTCTATCGCTCTGCCCTCGCTTCTCATTTTGGCGCTTGTCAGTACGGTCGTAGCTACCGTCTGCGCTTATCTGGGCGGTGTGCTAGACCGGATTTTTGATGTTGTTTCTAACATCTTTATGGCGTTTCCCCCCTTCCTCGTGGCAATTACTCTGGTGGGATTATTTGAATCAAAAGTGTTCAGCATCATTTTATCCATTGTAATTGCCATGTGGGTATGGAATGCACGAGTGGTTCGTACCTACGTTCTCAGAGAAAAACAAAAACCTTATGTTATCACCTGCCGGATGTCCGGCTGTTCAGAGCTGAGGATTATATTTCGGCATATTATTCCAAATGTCCTTCCGCATCTTTTGGTGATATTCAGTACAGGACTGTCCTCCATTATTATTATGATTTCCAGTTATGCCTTTCTGGGGCTGGGCTTGGAGGCGGGTACAGCAGAGTGGGGCGCCATGTTCGTGAATGCCAAACAACTGATTTTCAGTCAGCCGCAGCTTCTGGTCTATCCGGGGCTTTGTATCCTGTTTACAGCCGGTGGATTTAATTTGTTCGGTGAGGCTTTGCGGGATATTTACGCACCACGGGAGGGTTAGAAATGCTTGATATCAACTGTTTAACAGTTCGCTCAAAACTGACAAAAGAGGAATTGCTTCACTCCATCAGCTTTTCCGTAGGCGAGGGAGAAACCTTCGGCCTGATCGGAGAAAGCGGAAGCGGGAAAAGCATGACCAGCAAGTGTATTATGCGGCTGTTAAATTCTCGTGCTTTTCAAATCGGAGGGGATATTCACTGGAATGGCAAAGATGTCTTCTCCATGAATGCAAAAGAACTGGCTGGCTATCGCGGAAAACAGATCAGTATGATACCGCAGAATCCCATGACTGCATTTGCTCCTATGATGAAACTGGGAAAACAGCTTGAAATGGGGTTTCGATTCAATACCAGAGAAGAACGGCACGACTTTTGCAGAGAGCTTACGAATACATTGGCCAGTGTGAACTTGCCGGATGCGGAAAAAATTTTTAACAGTTATCCGGATGAGCTTTCCGGCGGCATGCTGCAGAGAGTGATGATTGCTCTCACTATGCAGCAGGCTCCAAAACTGATTATTGCAGACGAAATTACCACCGCTGTAGATGCGGCCAGCGAATACCTGATTTTAAATGAGCTGGAAAAAATAAAAGCATCAGGGGTATCGATGCTGGTTATCACACATGATTTCGGTGTGGTAGCAAGGCTGTGTGACCGCATTGCGGTGATGAAATCGGGAGAAATCATTGAACAGGGCAAAACCAATGAGGTGTTGTCCACCCCACGGCATGATTACACCAAACAGCTGATGAATGCAAGTATACTGTTTCAGGAGGCGCTATGCTAAAGGCAGAAGGAATTATAAAGAAATACCGGATACCGGGTAGAAAAAAAGACCTGTTGGAAGCCCTGTCAGGCGTATCTATCGAGCTTGCCGACAACAGTATTACGGCCATCGTAGGCGAAAGCGGAAGTGGAAAAAGCACCCTTGCCAGAATTTTATCCTATATCGAGCGTCCTGATGCCGGAGAGATTACGTTGGATGATTTAACGGTGACAGGCGCCAAAATGAAAACGCTTCAGAAGGTGCGAGGCAAAGTGCAGCTTGTCATGCAGGATGCAGCCAGTTCCTTGGATCCACATCAAAACGTATCGGAAATTTTGAATGAGCCGCTTCGGCTTCTGCTGCATATGAAAAATGAGGCGCGAAAAAAGCGAATGAAAGAGCTACTTGATATGACCAGACTGGGGACAGATGTCCTCGACAGGCATCCGGATGAGCTTTCCGGCGGCCAGCAGAAACGGCTCTGTGTGGCACGGGCGCTGGCGACGTATCCCCAGCACATTATCTTTGACGAGTCCTTCAGCGGTCTCGATGTTACCTTGAAAAAACAGATGCTAGATTTATTGCAGGAGCTACGGATTGAATTAAAGCTGAGCTACTTGATTATCACGCATGACCTGGATATTGCAATGTATATGGCAGACACCATTCATGTGATGCGCTTTGGAAAAATAATTGAGACTGTTGATAATCCACAAAGCTTTTCTGATTTTAGAGAAGCATATTCTAATGAGCTTGTAAAAGCCGCTCTTTCAAAGAGACAGGCTTTGCAATAAAAAAACATGTAAAGGAGTAACAAACATGAAAAAAATCTTTTCCCTGCTTTTGGCTTGCGTAATGGGATTGACGCTTCTTGTCGGCTGCAGCAATACGGAACAGTCGCCCTCAAGCTCTGACCAGACAGAGACACCGAAAACAATTACCATTGCACAAAGCGCAAACTTTTCTATGGGCTTTGCCCCTGCGGTGCAGTCCTACGAGGCTACCTATTATATGAACAATTTTTATGAGCCTTTGGTCAAATACCAGGACGGAGAGTACCAGCCCTGCCTCGCTACGGACTGGACAAATTCCGATGATGGACTCACCTATACTTTCCATCTGCGTGAAGATGTAAAGTTCAATGATGGAACGCCCTTCAACGCGGAGGCTGTGAAACTATATTTCGACAATATGAAGTCTGTCTTAGGAACCAGCTCCAATTACGGGCAGCTTGATATGCTGACATCCGAAATCACGGTAGATGATGAATACACGGTTTCCTTTCATTTGACGCGTCCTTATTATAATGTTCTCAACGATTTGTCCATGGTAATGCCGAGAGGGATTCTTTCAGCATCCGCCTTCAATGAAGACGGTTCTTTGAACTCAGAATATCTGATGAATCATACGCCGGGCACAGGCCCCTATATGTTTGAGAGCGTGAACGATACTGCAACGGAATACACCTTTGTCCGCAATCCTAATTATTGGGGTGAAGCACCGGATGTAGATTCCTTCACAGTAAAAGTTATTCCGGAATCCAAGGTGGCTGCAATGAGGGCTGGTGAAGTGGACTTCATTATCGGTTCTGACACACTGGATGCCGCTTCCTATCAGGAACTGTCCGGTACAGAAGGCATTACGGGCGTAATTTCCGATTTTGATTTTGTCACAGAGTTTATCGCGCTTAACGACGAAGTGACTCCCTTGGATGATATCAATATCAGAAAAGCAATCCAGATGGCTATCGATAAAGAGTCTATTACTCAAAATATTTATTCGGGCTTGAGAACAGAAGCAAATTCGGTTATGCCTGCGGATATGCCCTATTGCAAGGCGGATGTGACAACTCCGAGTTATGATATGGACGCGGCCATTGAACTGATGGACAAGTCCGGCTGGACTGATACGGATGGTGATGGTATCCGGGAAAAGGACGGCAAGAAGCTTTCCTTCACGATCACTTACCCTTCCACGGGCGTGTATGACAAGGTGGTGCTTTTCTTCCAGGATTCAATGAAAAAACTCGGCATTGAAATCACGACAAATCCTATTGACCTGATGGCGTTTATGCAGCAGGTATTTACAGAAGGGAACTACGAAATCACCGCGTATATGAGCTATTGGTTCCCCTATGATCCGTACACATTTGTTGCCAACATGTATCCTTCCACCGATTATACAGATGCCAGCGGGATTTATTCGACGGACCCTCAGATCGCCAAAGCACTTGCCACAATGAGCGAAGAGGAAGCGAAAGAACTGATCGCCGGACTTTACAAAACGGACGACCCTGAGACGGTTCAGAATATCTTTACCACTGCCCTTAATTCCGCAAATGAGAGCAACGTTGTGATTCCGCTGAATTACAGAAACGAATATGCGGTGTTCAATAATGAAGTGATAGAGTCCTATACATTCAACAGCATTCCAAATCATGTTGATGTTGCGGCGATTAAATTGAAGTAATTATACTTCTTTTCTGTAAAACGTGCGAAGGGAGGGAAAGCGTTTGGATTTAACATCATCATTGGAAGATTATCTAAAAGCTGTCCTTGTGCTCTATCAACAGAATGGGTATGTCCGATGTGTAGACGTGGCAGAGCATTTGGATGTGAGCAAGCCGTCCGTTAGTCGGGCAATGAAAGAATTGATTCGATCTGGCTATATTGTGAAAGAAGCTGGAGGAGCACTCTCCCTGACTGCACGAGGCCGGCATCTTGCTGAGCAAATCTATGAGAAGCACCAGTTTTTTGCTGGGCAACTCATGGAAGTCGGCGTTTCTCCGGAAATTGCCGATCAAGAGGCTTGTAAAATGGAACACGGCATCAGTGAAGAATCATTTCAAAAATTAAAGGAGGCCCTGAAGGAATAAAAGAAGAAAGGAAGACCAATCCGTGCAGCTTAACCAGTCAACAGATTATGCGATACGAATAATTTTATATCTGGCCAAGACTGCACGGACGGTCCCCTCTTCAAAGTTATCTGCGGCGATAGGAGTTTCACCGCGTTATTTACTGCAAATAGGCGCCAAACTAAGGGATGCTAAATTGATTACTGTTTCGTATGGAACAGCTGGCGGCTATACACTTGCAAAACGACCGGAGGAGATTTCCCTGTTTGAAATTATCAGTTTGATGGAAGGTAAAACACATATTAAAATCCGTCCAAATTCCATAAACGAATCGGTTGAGTTCCAAAACCTCAATGCCGCCTATGAGTATGTAAATGACCTTATAACGACGGTGTTAAGAAGCGTAACAATAGAGAACCTTCTCAATTAAAATAGATATGGTATATTTTGATAAGACGATTGAAATAATAAGATACAATCGTCTTATTTTGATTTTGATTGACATCTCGTAATAAGAAGTCTATAATTTAAAGTATTATTACGACTTAAAAGGAGGTTGTTCATGGGAAGAGCCGGCATATTTGTCAATAACCTTGCAGGTGAAATGGCATATCGTTCCTTTCGTCCGGCGCCGCTGCCGCCGATTGACTTTCAGATAGATGATGAAATGATAGAAGCGTTGACGCTGGCAACCAAAGCGATTGCTGTTTTGGATACACTGGCAGTCCATATTCCCAATGTCAATCTGTTTGTTTCCATGTATGTCCGCAAAGAAGCTTTGCTCTCATCTCAAATCGAGGGAACGCAGGCTACACTGGAAGATGTCCTGGATCCGATGATAGAAAAGAACACCAACCAAAATGTCGCAGATGTAGTCAATTACATCAAGGCTACTGAGTTTGCTTTATCTCGTTTGAAGAGCTTGCCGCTGTGCTGCAGGTTGTTGAAGGAAACTCATGCTGTTCTTATGGAGGGAGTCCGCGGCCAGGAGAAAAATCCGGGAGAGTTTCGAACTTCCCAAAACTGGATTGGTGCGGCCGGCAGCACACTGAGAACGGCGCGGTATATCCCACCCAACCCCAGTGATATGCTTGAGGCCATGTCAGATCTTGAGAAGTATATAAATTCTGAAGACTCGCTGAACGTATTGATCCAAGCGGCGCTGTTGCACTACCAGTTTGAGACCATTCACCCATTTCTGGACGGCAACGGCCGTATCGGCCGGCTGCTTATCACCCTCTTCCTAATCGAAAAAAAGGTTTTGAAAACCCCTGCCCTGTATATCTCGTATTACTTGAAACAAAACCGTATCGAGTACTATGATCGTATGAGCGAGGTTCGGAACAAGGACAACTATGAGCAGTGGGTCAAATTTTTTCTGAGAGCTATCCATTTTTCCGCAGAGGATGCCTCTCAAACAATTGAAAAGCTCTCTGGGCTCCACGACCGAAACATGGAAAAAATCCAGAAATTAGGGAGGGCGTCTGCCACCGCCCTCAAGGTATTTCACTATCTGGAGCAAAATCCCATTATCGACATCAGCAAGACCGCCCAGGAGCTCGGTATCTCTTTCAGCACCACATCAGGCGCTATCAGGAGATTGGAAGAACAAGGAATCCTTGTTCAAACTAACAACGCCAGCAGAAACCGAGTATTTTCTTATGAGGAGTATCTAAACCTTTTGCGTAAGGATACTTAAAAGGAACCTGCTGGCTGTCCGACCTGTAGGTAATGAAAAAAATCGGAAAGATAAAGAAATTATACAGAATGATATTTCTGTATAACTCAATCGTCCGATATCCCCGTAAAGGGGACGTGAACTATACAGAAATGCAAGCCTCTGCCACATTTTTGAGCTATACAAAAATACAGGAGGCTTATGCTATGAAGAAAAAAATCACTTTGGAGGGGTACCCTCTGCTGGAAGCATTCAAATCATATTTGGATGAACAGGGAATGAGCAGCGAGACCGTGAAATCCTATGTGGGAAATGTATTTCGATATTTTGAATGGTTTGAAGGTTCGCTCGGTCTGCCACCCGACGCACTCTACCGAGCCAATATATTGGATTTTAAATCCTATCTATCAAACATTGCCCGTTTCGCTCCTCCAACAATCAATTACTATCTCTCAGCCTTGGCAAAGTTCAATGAATTTTTGATAGAGACTGGCGCACAAACCGAAATGGCCATTCACCCGAACGATTACATTGCGATTCAGATGCCCATAGCAAATCCATGGGACGGTGAGGACAGGGAAGTAAAGGCTTTCTTACAGAAGGTGCTTGCCAGCAAAAGCAAATTTCATCTGCGTGACTATGCATTGTTTTGTGTAATTGCCTATGGCGGGCCGCGAATCTCTGAAACCATAAATCTGATGGAACAAGATGTGGACCTGCCAAACCGTGAAATACTGATCCGGGATGGTAAAGGAGAAAAAGCACGGATTATCTTTGTAGGCGATAAAGTGGTCCATGCGATTGAAGAGTACCGAAAGGCCCGGCCTAAAACCGAATGCCCCTATTTATTTCTCAATCGGTCTAGCAAGAAGTTGACGCGTGGGCGTGTCAATCAGATCTGTAAACAATACTCTGATTTTATTACACCGCACAAGCTTCGGCATTATTGGTGTTCTAAATCCCAAGAGGTTGCCGGCTATGGGATTGCTGAAACGGCTGCACAGGCAGGACATAAAGATACCAGAACGACATTGCGGTATACGCATCCCAGCAAAGCAAAGCTCAAGGAAAAAGCAAATCTATTATAAATACAAAAAGCCGAGGGTGCTCCTTCGGCTTTTTATATTCTATCTATGATGATATAAGCTGGTCAATCGTTGTAGTTTTTAAAAATGTCATTACAACTTGGTTGATATGTGCATAGGCAGCATCCAGCGACCTGAACTCTACCTGTTTATCCGAAACTCCTTGAAACTTGATGTGGGTATTCCCCTCCATCACTTGGATAATTTCGAACAAAGTAATCTTTTCAGGAGCCTTTACAAGCGTATAACCTCCGGTAGTTCCATATGTCACCGAAATCAGACCGGCATCCCGCAGTTTGGCACCTATCTGCAACAGATAGCGAGGAGAGACACCAATTGCTGCAGCCAGTTTGGATGAAGGAACCGTGCGTGCAGTCTTAGCTAAATATAGAATCATGCGTATTGCATAATCTGTTGACTGGTTAAGCGGCCGCACTTTTTTCCTCCTTCCCAAAGCAGGCCAGTCCGATGATCGACAGACTGGCCTGCGAATGCTTACGCTTCTTTTTGGTATTTCGCTTTCAGTTTCGCAAAGCTTTCGTCACTGATGCCGTGTTCCATTCTGCAGGCGTCTGTCTCCGCAGTCTTGGCATCTACGCCGATGGCAATCAGCCTTTCCGCAAAAAAGCAATGGCGTTCACGAACTCTTTCAGCAACTTGTTCTCCATGGGAGGTAAGAAAAAGTGTACCATCCTCTTTCCGAACCAAGTATCCTTTCTTTCCCAGCTCCTTTACCGCTCGGCTAACAGAAGGTTTTGTAACCTCTAAATACTCTGCAATATCCACACATCGAACATAACCTTTTTTCTGTTGAAGAACGAGAGCAGCCTCCAGATAGTCTTCCATAGATGCGGTTAAGGTCATTTGACACACCTCCTTCTATCGGCTTTAAAGCCCATTCGCCATTTTCGATTCGCCTTCTGCACTCTATAGAACTAATTTGCCAATTTCCATCCGGCTGCTTTTTCTCTGGCATGGATGAAATCCGCATAGATTCCCTCTTGGTGAAGGAGGGTCCCGTGTGTACCCTCCTGTACGATTTGACCATGCTCAAGCACAATGATATGATCCGCTTTCTCGACTGTTTTAATCCGATGGGCAATCATAATCACAGTTTTGTTTTTCGTAAGCTCGTCAATGGCTGCTAAAATCTCATGCTCATTTTCAACGTCAAGAGCGCTGGTTGTTTCATCCAAAATGATAATGGGCGCATCCTTCAAGATAGCTCTTGCAATGGAAATTCTCTGCTTTTCGCCACCCGACAGATTATCTCCGCCCTCCTGTACGAGCGTATCATAGCCGTTTGGCAGCGCCATAATGAAATCATCGCACCTTGCTGCCTTTGCAGCGGCTCGGACTTCCTCCAGTGTGGCCGCCGGTTTGCCAAAACGAATATTATTGAGAATTGTATCCTCAAACAAATATACTTTTTGAAAGACCATGCTGATCTTACTCATCAATTCTTCCGTAGGCACATGGCGAATATCTGCGCCTCCAACTAAAATTCTGCCCCTGCCCGCCTCAAAGAATCGCGGAATGAGCTGACACATGGTTGTTTTTCCCGAACCCGACGGGCCTATGATTGCGGTAAAAGACCCCGCCTTTATTATGGTATCAATATGACTGAGTACTTCATGCTCGCCATAAGAGAAGGAAACATCTTCAAATACAATTTCATCTGACAGAATATGCTGTTCAGGATTTATAACCTCGACCTGTTCGATTTGCGCTAGTGTGTCCGCTTCCTTCAGCGCGCTATCCAGAATACCAATCATGGAGAGTACGGAACCCGCCTGATTTGTAGAGGAAAATATCATAAAGCTGAGTACAATCAATACGATGCACTGCTCTGCCGAATAGAGGCCCAGCTTGCTGTAACCAATGACGGAGATAAGAATAATCGCCGTTTCAAAAACAGCAAGAACTACGCCTGCGGCAATCTGCGATGGAATTGAGCCGCTTGACAGAGCTATATTTTCCTTGCAGCTGCCTTGAATCCCATCCTTTAAGCGTTTGTCGCCGTTTTTGAAGCTGAACGCTTTTGTCACTTTAATCCCCTGAAGAAACAGGAGGGCAGAGGCGCTCAATTTGCTCTGTGCTTCGCTTTTCTTGGGGGCCGCTTTTCTTGAAACACGGATCTGCCAGTTCACTACCAAAAGGTATGCTGCCATTCCCAACAGGCTTATCATAGCAATCCGCCATTCATAGACGAATAAACCTATCAGCAGTGATACTGTACCTAAAATCCCGCCTACGACGCGAATCAATGCCGACGGTGCGGATGTTTCAATTTCGGAAAGCGTTGTGGTCAGGACAGAGTTGATCCGGCCTACTGAGAAGTTATCAAAAAAGCCCAGATATGCGTTTTTTAAGATTTTCCCAAATTCAAATCTCTTGTCGCCCACCATTCCAAATCCGGCAGACATGGAAGCAAGCTGTCCTTTGTAGCTGGAAAGAAAGACGCCAACAATATATACAACGGTCAATGCAGCGACCGCAATTATTGCGTTGGAGAGAGGGTACCTGCCAAACACCGCGTAAATCGCCATGATAACGGCAAACATCTTGGCCATTAGAAACAGACCCTCGACGAAGGAAAGCAGAACCGCATTTCTATATTCCCTTTTTCTTTTACTGCTGAAGTTCCATATCAGTTTAAACGCATTCAGCATAATGTCTCCTCACCCCCTGCATTTGAAATGTCCCATAATTTTTTATAACCTGCGCAGTTTTCCAGCATAGCCTCATGGGTTCCGGAGCACAATATCTGTCCTCCCTCCACATATGCGATCTGGTCGGCGTCCATTATCGTTTTCAGCTTATGAGCCACTACAATTAAAGTTTTGTTTTTGCTTACGGCTGCCAGAGCCTCTTGAATCGCCACTTCATTTTCAGGATCAGAGCTCGCCGTGGCCTCGTCGAGTATCATAATGGGTGCATCCTTCATCATAGCCCTTGCAATTGCAATTCGCTGCTTCTCGCCGCCGGACAACCGATTCCCGGCCACGCCTGCCTGTGTACAATAACCGCTTGGCAGCTTGCTGATAAAGTCATGGCACCCTGTCCTTTTGCAAGCTTCTATCACTTCATCATCTGCTGCATCAGGTCGTGCAATCCTGATGTTTTCCATGACATTCATTTCATAAAGGTAGGTATCCTGATCCACATAAGCAATCAGAGAATTGAGCTGTTCCATCGACATTTCTTTGATTGGAACCCCTCCGATGGTGATTGTCCCGCCATCTGCATCCCAGTATCCTGCCAGCAATTTCGCAAGGGTGGATTTTCCGCTTCCTGACGGACCTACCAAAGCGGCCATCGTATTTTGAGTAATTTTTATACTTATATCCTTTACCGCAGGCTTTTCACCTTGTTCATAAGAAAAAGTGACATGATCCAGCACTACATCAAAGGATGAAACAGCGGCTGCGCCTTGCTCATTTCGCTCAAGTTCAGGTGCATCCAAAATATCTTTTATTTCCTTTGCAACAACATTCATACTCGATAGCTGATCCATATAGGAAGAAGCTTTCGAGATAGGTCCGAACACACCAAGAGAAATAATCATAAAAAGGAACAGGACAGAAGGTTCCAGCGTTCCGTTTCCGTAGAAAATCAAACCGAGAATTAAGACACCGAATATGGAAACGGGAGCGATACTATAACTGAGAGAGCTATATATTTGTGTGCTCCTCATCCACTCTACGGAATAGGAGGCGTGATGTTTTACCGCATTGGCATACTTTTCATAGCTTGCCTCGGCCTGATTGAAGGTTTTGATTACCTCAATTCCACCCACATATTCCACCACTGCCTGATTCATGTTTTTTCCGGCAGCTATTTGACCGGCAAATTTTTTATCGTAATCTTTCATCATACCGCTGCTTGCGGCAAGCCCTATGATAATCCACAGCAGAACGCAAAGCGCCAGCCTGAAATCAATAAAAAACATCCACAGAATAAGCCCGACAGGAACACATAAATTTGCTGTCATTTCCGGAAGAAAATGGGCCAGCGTTTTTTCTACCTCCTCAACTCTGTCCACCAATACGGTCTTCAGTCTGCCGCTTCCTTTTCTTTCGAAATAACCAAGGGGCAGCCGCATAAGCTTGTCGGACAGGGCAAGCCTGATGTCCCTCAATGTCTTGAAGGCCGCTTTATGGGAGATATAAGTGGATAAATTCAAAAAGACAACGTTCAAAACCTTGCACAGGCCGGCGATTCCGATTAGGAAAAGCAGCGGCCCCAATGCTCGGTCTCCTTCAAAAATTCCCCCGCACAATGCTCCGATTATGCCATAAACCGCTAAACCGCAGATGACGGCAAGCAGACTTATGATAATTGATAGCGCAAATTGTCCCCGGTAGGGGCTTATATATTCGCCCAACGCCTGAAAGAAAGACGTTTTTTCTGTTTTTGGCTCTTTTTTCATTGCTTATCCCTCCTTGCGTTATTGCAAACAAACCCCCACCGGCTTATTGCACCGTAAAATAATCCTTCAAAAACTTTTGTGTACTTTTATCGATTGCAAACTGGTTGATTACGCTGCCAGCTTCCATATGTACCACATAGGTGCAGCACTGATTGATCAGCTCAACATCGTGTGTGATAACAAAAATGGTTTTCCCCATTTGCTTTAACCGTTCCAGGCACAGGGCAACCTCTTTCATATGTTTGTAATCCAGCCCGCTTGTGGGCTCATCTAATATGATGTACTCTCTATCCGACGCCAGCGCCGTAGCAACGGCAACCCGCTGCTTTTCTCCACCAGACAGGGACATGGGATGCCTTTTCGCATATGCTGACAACCCAAGTTGCGCTAATATTTCAAGCGCTTCTTTTTCATCTGGTTCTTTCATGCTGATGAGCAGTTCATCCATAACGCTTTCGGTAAACAGCTGGTGATTTACATCCTGCATGACCATATAGCATTTTTTGAGGCGGGTCTTATAGGAAAGAGAGTCCTCTCCATCGTGCAGGGTACCTGTTTTTTCGATTCCGCAAAGGCATCGTCCAAAGGTACTTTTGGCGGCTCCGTTATTTCCAATAATGGCTATCACCTCGTTTTTGGGAACACAAAATTCTTCGAGCCGCAGGCACTCCTTTTGCCGCCTATATGAGAAGGTAAAATCTTCAAAATACAGCGACCTGCCTGTTTTGACGCTTGCTGATTTAGGATGAAGGCGGCTGATATCCAGCGTCCTCAATCCAAGGGCACAGAGTTTTTCCGTATCCATCTTCAGCAATTCGCTCGTGAACAAATCAAAAACAATCTTTCCTTTTGCGAGGCATACAAACCGGTCTGCAATTCCGGTCAGGTAATACAGCCGGTGTTCCGATACAATTACAGTCTTGCCTTGTGCCTTCCATTTTCGAATGATTTCTGCGAGGATTGCGATGTGCCTGACATCCAAATTTGACGATGGCTCATCTAAAATGATAAGATTGGGCGACGTAGCGCAGACAGAAGCGCAGGCAATCATTTGCTTTTCACCGCCCGACAAGTGAAACAGGCTTTTCCCCAGCAAGCGCTGGATTTTAAAATCCTCTACGGTTGCGTTTACTCTTGCTTTGATCTCGTCCTTGGGATACCCCAGATTTTCGCAGGCGAAGGAAAGCTCACTGTCGGTGTCCACATTAAAGAACTGAGAACGTGGGTTTTGAAATACGCTTCCCGTACTTTCCGCGATCTCGTATAAGGGCATTTTTGTAATGTCCTTGCCGTTGACCTGTATTTCTCCTGTTAATTCACCCTTATAAAAATTCGGAATCAAGCCGTTCATCAGCCGCGTTATGGTCGTTTTTCCGCATCCAGACTCGCCGCAAAGGACCAACACCTGGCCTTTCGGAATCGAAAGGTTCAGGTGTTCAATGGCATGTAACGGTTCGTTTCCTTGATAAAAGAAGCTCACATTCTTCAGTTCAATCATCGTGCGCCTCCTAAACATTCAGCAAAGAACAGATTTGATTTTGGAAGCAAAAAATAAGGATCGCACAAACGCAGATCCCGCAAAGGACCCAATCCCAAAAATGAAAGCCTATGTCGCACAGATTGGTACGTTTTTTCGGAGAACCAAGACCTCTCGTGAGCGCAGAGCAGGAGAGGTCCTCGCCGGCTTTCACCGTGGAAATAACGAGTGGGACAACTCGGTATTCCAGCATGAGCAAGGGGCTTTTCGGGGTGATTCCTCTCATCTTCATTGCGGCGCTGATTGCTCCTGCGTCTTCCTTAACCGTAGGGAAGAAGCGGAAAACAACCGATAACGGAATTGTAATTTTATCGGCGATGTGCATTTTCTTCATCGATCCCATAAACTCGCTGACCGATGTGGTTGTCATGAGAAAAAAGGCCGCAATGACACAGGGAGCAAATCTGGTTATGATCGCAGATACCATAAGTACAACAAGGCCCCATGTGGTATTTCCAAAAGTTCCCCAAGCGACTTCAAGCCCAAAACCAAGAGCGTATAGGATGAAATACAAAACGCCGGCTGTGTATTTTGCTGATAGGAGTAGGAGAACAAAGGGGATCAGTGCCAGCGGGGGCTTCAAATACAGCATCAGCCCGCTGGTGCTTGTGCTGAGCATGAGGGTACATAAGGTAATCAGCAGAAGCAATTTGGTTCTGGGATCAAAGTGGATTCCTTTTTTCTGGGAGGATGACTCCAATAATCCTGAGGACATTATAAAATCCCAGCCTTTTCAAAATGTTTTTTCATAATCTTTTTCCCAATAACCGCACCCAGCATACCGCAGATGAAATTAAGCCCCACAAAAATTATCAAACTCCACCATGGGGTAAGAGACATCACCTGCATACCGTATTCTGTGCCGTATCCGCCCTCAACGTACTTCGCCAACATGTCCTGCGCAAAGAAATACCACGGGATAAGAGAACCGGAAGTCCAAATCGAAAAAACAGAATATCCGATTAAATTATGCTTGAAGCTTTTATAGTTTCCCTTTTTCATGATGAAGTCGCCAAGCAATCCGAATACCAGTCCGGTCGGAACACACCAAAAGCCCATGCCTGTAAGCCCCACGAGCAGTCCGGTCAATACGGCCATGAGTGTAACAAGTCCAAATTTTTCAACTTTTGTTGAATACAGCATAAATACAGTTCCATTGATGAGCGCCCATACCGCAGGGAAAAACGGTACCATAATCGGGATAGAAACAAGAAGGGACAGCGCCGCCCCAATCACAAAATAGATGACTGTAAAAATACCCAAGGTGATTAAATCTTTTGCTCCAATTTTGTTGTTCATAAAAAAACCTCCAAGTGATTATCATGTGTTCGTCTGATATGTACAGAGTTCACAAGTTAGCCAGCCCTAACCCATATGCAAAATTTTTTGCTTATTGCTGCAGGATTCTTTCAAACAGGTCTTTCCAGCCTGCCTCCAGGAATGTCTCGACTGTCTTCATGCAGGACACTGCCTTTTCTTTGCTGTATCCCTTTTCTAAAATCTGTCGGTAATAGTGGAACTGCTCTCCAAGAATCATTCCCACTCCGTCCATGTCGATTTCACTTTGCGCCATCTCTTTCAGATACGCAACCGTCACTGCCGCTTTGTGTTCCATCATTTTTTGCAGCATGGCGCCGATGGAACTTCCTTCACTTCGGCAAAAGAACAGGATACATTCGTCGTAGTACTCGAAAAGAATGTCAAGATAGACTTTCTCTTCCTTGCGGATTGCTTCCAGAAGGGCATCTACATCTCTGCTATTCTGTATGCTGTAATACATATTTCCCATCGGTTTGGACCGGGTTTTCACAGCGGAAAGAAAGTTGTCTACTAAGCTGCAAAACAGGGCGTCCTTGCTGCTATAGCGTGTGTATACAGCCCCTGCCGTTACGCCTGCACGATCTGCTATCTTGCGAATCGATGCTTTCTGGAATCCAAATTCCATAAACTCATCAAATGCTGCCTTTACAATCTTGTCGTCAAGAGAATGGTCCTTTAATGCCATTTATTGGCCCCTCCTTTCTCGAATTACACCGTAATCAATTACAGTGTAATTATACTTCCGTTTTATCTTACTGTCAATACGGGAAAATATTTTTGGGAAACTTTTTGAGGCATTTATAAATGCTCGGTCTGATAATGAGTTTTCCGATTCCATAAAAAAAGACCGGAAAGTTCCGGCCTCTTCAAGTCTGATTATCGAAAAATGATTTCCTCGATCTGCACGCTCGACGTATCTGTGCCCCTGCATAGCATATGGAGTCGCAAGATCCCGATTCTCTGTTGTTTACACGGATTCATATAAACCATGGATTGCGTATTGCCCTGGTTTTAATTGGTGCTTTTGAGCCCACTGATGTGCAGCTTCTACATTATCAAATGATTTAGCACCAGAAGTATTTGGAAGCAAGAAAAAGGCCCCCTCCTCATCTCCGACAGACTGAATGTAATCGTCATAAAATTTTCCATCTTGTTCCAACAACAGGAGGTAGTAGAAATATTTTCCCATTATAACAACCCCTTCTCAATATCGAATAATGTCTCTAAAAAACAATAGCCAAAGAGGGCCTCTCAATACTGGTCTTACCTACCCCTATTTTATCATCGTCAATCTGAAGAGATGTAACTATTTCGTAAAGAAAATGAGAATAAGCGTTCATTTTAGAGCATAATCGAGTGTACCTTTAAACGTTCCATCTGACAATAAGATGAAGCAAATTATCCCTATGAAAAAATAACTTCGTGTTTGGTATTTACTTTATAATCCTCCCTTGACAAAGAAGAATTTTGGATTTACAATTAAAACGCTGTTATGAAACGCTGTTTTGAATTAAAAAGGATGGTGAAAAAATGGCAAAGCAGATTGAAGGCGTTTATGAGGCAGTGCTGGACTGCGCCAAAAAAGAATTTTTGGAAAAGGGCTACAAAGATGCTTCTCTTCGCACGATTGCCCAAGAGGCAAATACCAGCACTGGTTCCATCTACACCCGCTTTGGGGATAAGGAGGGGCTTTTTTGTGCCATTGTGGAACCGGCGGCAAAGGGTCTCAAGCAGATGTTTCTGGAAATTCAGGAGGCGTTCCATTCTTTTGATAAAGAAATCCAGCGTGCTGAAATGGGTCAATACACCTCCATGCACCAAATGGAGATGCTGGACTATATCTATGACCACTTTGATGCATTCCGGTTGCTTTTGGACTGCGCGGAGGGTACACAGTTTTCCCGCTTTGTAGAGGATCTGGTGGAAATCGAGGTGGATTATACCTATAAATATATGGAGGTTATCGGCTGCGAGAGCGTGAAATCCGGTCTGGTGACGGAAGAATTTGTCCACATCGTAGTCACCGCCTATTTCAATGGTATGTTTGAGGTAGTGCGCCACAATATGGATAAAACATCGGCGGTCAAGTATGTACGCCTGCTAAACCGCTATCACATGCAGGGGTTCTCCACCATCTTCAATGCCACAGAGTTTTAATCCGGTAATCAGGCCGTTTTCTGTTCGGATCCGCAGGCGGCCTTTTTATACAACGATAAGTTTGCGATAACTAACTAAAAAGGAGGAATCTATATGCAAAAACAAAGCCCCATGTTACGTCTATGGGAACTGGGGAAAAACTACCACGGCGGCCTTATAAAAGCTATCTTTTCCGCTGCCGTAGGCGTACTGTGCGGGCTGCTGCCCTATTTTGCAGCGGCCCAGATCATCATCGGCCTTCTTAGCGGAAACGCAGAGATGCAATTTTATATCCTGTGGTGTGGGCTGGCCTTAGCCGGCTTCCTGCTGCGGGCCGTCCTCTACTCGCTAGCTCTGTCCATGTCTCACAAGGCGACCTTTTCCATCCTGAAAAGCATACGGGAAAGGATTCTCGAAAAACTGCCGAAAATGCCGTTAGGCACTGTCATGGACACCTCCAGCGGCCAGATGAAGCAAATCATCGTGGACCAAGTAGAGAGTATGGAACGGCCTTTGGCCCATCTTTTACCGGAGATGACAGCTAACATTTTAGGCCCTGTCAGCATTTTGATTTATCTGTTCGTACTGGATTGGCGGATGGCGCTGTTATCCCTCGTTTCTATCCCGGTAGGCATGGTTTTTATGATGGCGGTTATGAAAAACTATGGAAAGCAGTATGAGGGCTCCGTCAAGGTGACACAGGCCATGAACTCCACAATCGTGGAGTATATCGGCGGCATCGAAGTCATCAAGGCCTTCAACCAGGGCAAAAATTCCTATGCCAAGTTTTCCGACCGGGTCAAGGCCAACGCCTCATACTTCTATCACTGGATGAAGAGCTGCCAGATGCCCATCTCGATTTCCCGTGCACTGGCGCCCACCACGATGATCACTATTCTGCCGGTAGGCTGGCTTCTGTATCAGGGTGGAAGCCTCTCTGTGGGAACATTCATCACTACTATTATTCTTTCACTGGGAATCGCCGGTCCACTGTTGGCCGCCATGGATTTCGTAGACAGCTTAGCCAAGGTAGGGACTATCGTAGGAAGCGTAGATTCCATTCTCGGCGGTGAAGAACAGTATCACGGTACAACGCCTGTCAAGCTGTCCTCTTCAGATATCCAAGTCAATCATGTATCTTTCGGTTACCACGAAGACAAAGAAATTCTGCACGATATATCCCTATCCATACCGGCGGGCACAATGACCGCCTTTGTAGGACCAAGCGGCTCTGGTAAATCCACCATTGCCAAACTGATCGGCGGCTTCTGGGATGTAAAACAGGGCTCCATCACCCTGGGCGGACATGACCTGAAAGAAATTCCGCTGCCGCAGCTTTACAACCAGGTAGCTTTTGTCTCCCAGGACAACTATCTGTTTGACGAAACTGTGCGCGAAAATATCCGCATGGGCAATCCCAGCGCAAGCGACGCCGAGGTGGAGGCTGTAGCTAAAGCTGCCGGCTGCGACGGATTTATCCGCAGCCTGGAAAATGGTTATGAGACGGTGGTGGGCGGAGGCGGCACCCACCTTTCCGGAGGGGAACGGCAGCGGATCGCCATCGCCAGGGCCATGCTGAAGAACGCGCCTGTCGTCATTCTCGACGAGGCGACCGCCTACATCGACCCGGAAAACGAGGCGGTGATTCAGCAGGCAGTAGCCCGGCTGGTAGAGGGCAAGACGGTCATTGTCATTGCCCACCGGCTTTCTACCATCACCGATGCTAATCAAATATTCGTCGTTGCAGATGGCCGGATTGTCGGTAGCGGCACACACCAAGAGCTTTTGGAGCACAGCAAACTATATCAGGAGATGTGGAAAGCCCACATCGGTGCAAAGGACGGTGACATAGCATGATTGAGGTACTGAAAAAAATCTGGCGTTTTGCGGGAGAAGAGCAAAAGAATATCCGCAAGTCCATGATTGGCGGCTTTTTCTTCGCCATCTTCCATATGTTCCAAATTGCCGCCATCTATGTGATTGTCTTGGCGCTGGTGGATGGTTCCTCATCTACCGCACCCGCATGGCAGGCGCTGGGACTGCTGGCCGTCAGTATTCTGGGCCGGGCCATTGTCAACCGCTTTACGCAGCTTGAACAAACTCATGCCGGTTATTTCATGGTGGCCAACAAGCGGATTGGTATTGGTGACAAGCTGAAACGGATTCCCATGGGATATTTTAACGACAAAAGCCTTGGAGAGCTGACAGGCATCACCACCACGGTGTTGGACGAGGTGGAAAGCACCGGCCCTATGGTATTGGTCGGTATTTTGGGCGGACTGATCAATTCATTGGTGATGTTCCTGTTTGTGCTGGCATGGGATTGGCGCATTGGACTTTTGGCTTTTCTGGGAATGGTTTTCTATCTGCTGATACTCTCTGCTATGGAGAAACGCTCCGCCCGTATTGCCCCGAAGCGGCAGAAGGCAGAAGCAAAGCTGGTGGAAGCGGTACTGGAACAGCTTCAGGGCATGAGCGTCATCAAATCCTTCAACCTCACCGGCAAGGGTGACAAGCGAGTACGGCAGGCAATGGAGGACAGCCGTAACAACAATCTGGCCATTGAAAAACTTTTTACTCCATACACCATGGCGCAGGAAATGGTTCTCCACCTCTTCAGCATCCTCATTCTTGTGGCGGCAGTACTGCTTTGCCTGAACAACGCCATGTCTCTGGCCAATGCCCTGATGGCCGTGGTGGTCTCCTTCCTGATTTTTTCCCAGATTCAATCGGCCGGAAGCGGCGTGTCCGCCTTGCGCCTAGTGGGAAGCTCCATTGACCACGCCAATCAAGTGGACGACATTTCAGAAATGGATGAACATGGGAAAGATATCACACCGAAAAAGCATGACATTACCTTTGAACATGTGAATTTTTCTTATGATTCCAAACCCATCCTAAAGGATATTTCCATCACGATCCCCGACAAGACAACAACGGCGATTGTAGGCCCAAGCGGCTCCGGCAAGACGACCCTGTGCAGCCTGATTGCCCGATTCTGGGATGTGGATCATGGCTCCATACACATTGGTGGTACTGATGTGAAGGACTATACCCTGGAATCTCTGATGGACCAGATAAGTATGGTTTTCCAAAAGGTATACCTCTTTGCCGATACCATTGAAAACAACATCAAGTTCGGTCGTCCGGAGGCTACTCACGAGGAAGTGGTAGAAGCGGCGAAAAAAGCCTGCTGCGATGAGTTTATCCGTTCCCTTCCCGATGGTTATAATACCATAATCGGCGAGGGCGGCGCCACTCTGTCTGGGGGCGAAAAACAGCGGATTTCCATTGCCAGGGCCATTCTCAAGGATGCGCCCATCATCATTTTTGATGAGGCGACTGCGAACGTAGACCCAGAGAACGAGGATAAGCTGCAGGAGGCCATGGAAGCCTTGATGCAGGATAAGACGATTATTATGATTGCCCACCGGCTGAAAACCGTGCGGAACGCGGATCAGATTTTAGTGTTGGATGGCGGGCAGATCGTACAAAGGGGTACTCATTCGCAATTGGCAGACCACCCCGGACTGTACCGTGATTTTCTCACTACCCGCAGAGAAGCTGCCAGCTGGAAAATATCACAGTAAAAAGGGAAGAACGCTTTCAAAATAGAGTAAGAGCTATGCTTCCTCAGCTTGTGGTAAAGATTCTGCTATGGTGATGCCTTTAAGATAGTGAATGACACATCATCTATATATTTTATCCAATGGCCTGATGTCCATAAGCCCTTTATGCCTTTGCGAAAGCTGGTAGGTGCTCCTGCCCTCCAGGGCTGTAATAATATCTATACAGGCTGATTTCCTTCGCCGGATGGTTGATAGAATATCAGACAAATAAAAAACAGGTACCCTGCAAAAGATGCAGAGTGCCTGTTTTTGTGTAAAGTTACTTTCCGTCGAACAGTTCTTCTGATATGATGTCTCCATCCGAAAGGGTGTAAATATTTCTCCGGATCCACCCATTTTTCTGATAGGTATGAACAACAATACAGTTTTGAGAAACGGAGATAGTGATATCTTCGCCGTTTTCATTCTTACCGCCAAAAGGTTGCTCACTGTCCCCATAGTCCTGCATAATTTTTATCATACCGTCAAGATCGGTAGGATCAAATTCAAAGATTGGTTTCTTCAGTTTCATCCGCCAACACTCCTTGGTTTTATATTTGAACTGTGCCATAAACCGGTTCAACTTAGAAGGTTTCTGGCCAGTCAATCCCTTCGTGGCAGACCGGGCAGACATCCGGCATATCCCCGCAGGTATCACATATGAGTTCTGCACCACAAGCGCCACAACATATCACCCCTACCTCGTTCTCCATTGGAGAAACACGAACGGCTGTTATTTTATAATCAGTGCCAACACACTGACCACCAGGAAACCGGTACAACGGGGCAACCTCTCCGTCCAACAAGGGCTGAATGCCAGAGAGAACCCCTGTGTCTTCACCGTGGCGGATATGTCGCGGCCAATCGGGATGGGCCTCATAGATTTTTTCAAGGTTGGTCATACCGTCAATGCAATCGTTGTCTGGTTGCCCTAAGTTGGTACCACCTACTTCGCAGGTATGGATTTCACAAGACTCACGATACTTTAGGGCTTCTGCTTCACGGCCTGCGATACACAAAAACATGTAAATTTTACGTTCCGCGTCGTTCATTTTTATGACCATTCCTTTCCGCTGCGCTGCAAGGCACCAAAGGGTATGAAACACAGGAGCCTCTAACGCAGCAAGTCGTAATTTGTTAGAATATGCTTGAGGAAGCAGGCACACTACAGAGC